>JAESFK010000082.1_pt1 | contig 94345 bp, 90 predicted proteins | sample 9269391 | NCBI WGS metagenome assembly JAESFK01 (sample SAMN14506231, study PRJNA617097) | algae metagenome | isolation source: Drouetiella hepatica UHER 2000/2452 and co-occurring heterotrophs from... | place: Slovakia: Slovak Paradise National Park, Hrabusice, Kosice Region | collected 2000-01-01 | reverse complement strand
ACCGGGACCCAGGCAACACCGCACACACGGGGCGCCGCAAGGCGCGGGCGTCGCAAGACGCCCTGCGGCGGAGCGTACATCCGCCGCCACCATAAGGATTGCGCCGACCGGCGCCCCGTCCCCTCCACACCGGAGGGGGGAGAGAGTTGGCAAAACCCCGGCGGGAAATCCGTGCGGGGCTGGAGGTGTTGGGGGAGACAGGGAGGTGTCTGCGGGGGAGGGGAGGGGGAGGAAGGGACGTGTTCGGGGAGGCGGGGACAGGTCTTGAAGGCGTGGACAGGCGCGGGGTGCATCAGCCGTTGTGGTCGGGACATCGCCGCGCGCGACCCCTCCCCTCTTGCAGGGGAGAGCCTGCCCCGGACTTGATCCGGGGTGGCCGGCGCAGCCGGCCGGAGGGGTCCGCCGCGCGCGAGCGCGGCGGTGCGACGCCGGAGATCGCGAAACCCTCGCACCGCCGTTGGCTCACGCCGCCGGCGGCCCTCCCCGGACCGCTGACGCGGTCCGACCCTCCCGCAAGGGGAGGGTGGGCGACTCTCGCCGACGTCACTGCCCACTCCACCGCCCCCTGCCGGCTGCGGCTGCCGACGACCTATCCCCCACCGCCCCCACCGGCCGCCACCCCCCACCCGCCGTCGCCCCCAGCCATCCCCCCGCCCTTGCCCCGCGCTGGCGCATCGGCTACCCCGGCCGCTCCCGCCGGAGCCGCCTCGCATGGATCGCCGCCGCTTCACCCTCGTCGGCCTCCTCGCCGTCGCCATGTGGTCGACCCTCGGGCTGCTCACGGCCGGCTCGGGCGCCGTGCCGCCGTTCCTGATGAACGCCCTCTGCTTCGGCCTCTCCGGGATCGTCGGGCTCGCGATCCTCGTCGTCCGCGACCGCTCGATCGCCGTGCTGCGCCAGCCGGCCATCGTCTGGCTCGTCGGCATCGGCGGGCTGTTCGGCTACCACTTCTTCTACTTCACCGCCCTCAAGGCGGCGCCGCCGGTCGACGCCGGGCTCATCTGCTATCTCTGGCCGCTGCTGATCGTGCTCCTCTCCGGCCTCCTGCCGGGCGAGAGGTTGCGCTGGCACCACGTCGCCGGGGCGCTCGCCGGCCTCGCCGGGGCGGCGCTGATCGTCACGAAGGGCGGCGCCGTCGCCTTCGAGCCGCGCTACGCGCTCGGCTACGGGGCCGCCTTCGTCGCCGCCTTCGTCTGGGCGATCTATTCGCTCGCCTCGCGCCGCCTGCCGAAGGTGCCGTCCGACGCGGTGGTTGGCTTCTGCCTCGCCACCGCGGTGCTCTCGGTCCTCTGCCACCTCGCCCTCGAGGAGACGGTCTGGCCGGCGGGAACGGGCGAGTGGGCGGCGGTCGTCCTGCTCGGCCTCTTCCCGGTCGGGCTCGCCTTCTTCGTCTGGGACATCGGCGTCAAGCGCGGCGACATCCAGGTGCTCGGCGCCGCCTCCTATGCGGCGCCGCTCCTGTCGACGATCCTGCTCGTCGCCTTCGGCCACGGCGAGTTCACCTGGGTCGTCGCCGTCGCCTGTCTCCTCATCTCCGGCGGCGGGCTGCTCGCCGCGAAGGACATGCTCTTCCGTCGCGCGAGCTGAGGCGCGCCTCAACCGCGGCCGGTGATCGGCACGGCGGCGCCGGTGACGCCGCTCGCGGCGGGCGAGACGAGGAAGGCCATCACCTCGGCCACCTGGTCCGGCGTCACCCACTTCGAGGTGTCGGCGTCCGGCATGGCCGCGCGGTTCTGCGGCGTGTCGATGGTGGAGGGCATGACGGTGTTGACGGTGATGCCCTCGCCCTTCAGCTCGTCGGCGAGGCTCTCGGTCAGGCGGATCACGGCGCTCTTCGAGGCGGCGTAGGCGGACAGCCCCGCGGGCGCCTTCAGGGCCGCGCCGGCGGCGATCGAGACGATGGCGCCGCGGCCGGCCGTGCGCATCGCCGGCACGACGGCGCGCGCCATGTTCAGCGTCGTCTTCAGGTTCACCGTCATCATCAGGTCCCACAGCCCGTCGTCGGCCTCGGCGAGCGGCGCGGCGCGGAAGGTGCCGACGGTGTGGACGAGGCCGTCGATGCGGCCCGTCTTCGCGAGCACCCGCTCGGCCAGCGCCGCGCAGGCGCCGGCGTTGGTGAGGTCGACCCCGGCCTCGACGACGTGGCTGCTGCCGGCGAGCGAGCCGACGAGGGTCTGCAGCGGTTCGACCGCGCGGTCGACCGCGACGACGGTGGTGCCGCGGGCGGCGAGGAGGCGGGCGGCGGCCGAGCCGGCATTGCCGGCGGCCCCGGTGACGATGACGACGGAGGCGGTGGACATCGAGGCTTCTCCGGAAGGGTCGCCGGACGGGGCCGGCGGGACGGGGCAAGGGAGCTGCGACGCGAGGCTTACGCGGAGGGTGTTCAGGGGGGGTGCCGGCGCCGCGCCAGCCGGAGCAGCACGGCGTCGGCGACGGCGAGGAAGACGAGGACGGCGACGGCCGCGAGGAGCAGCCCTAGATCCCCGAGGATCGGGCCGACGGCGAGCCGCGGCGCGTTCTCCCAGACGAGCCACGCACCCGCTGCGACGAGGAGCGTCGCCACCGCCGTGACGGCCTGGTCGCGCGGGCTCACGGCAGCAGCCTCGCCTGGCGGAGGTCGGTCTTCAGGACGAGGAGGTCGTCGACCTTCTCCACCTCTGCCTCGATCTCGACGAGGCGGGCGACGAGGTCGCGGTAGTCCTCGGCCGCCGGCTCGTTCCCGGCGGCGTCGCCGACGAGGAAGAAGCTCCGGCCCTCGATCGGGCTCGTCGAGACGAAGACGAGCGGCAGGCCGCCGGCGAGGCAGAGGTTGGCGCAGGCCTTGTGGGCGAGGCCGGTGCCCGGCCGCATGGCGCCGGCATAGCACTTGCCGTCGCAGAGCTCGCCGGTGAGGCGCCACCGCCCGAGCGGCACCGGCGGCGATGGTGATGCGGCGGCCGCCGCCTCCGTCGCGACGAGCCCCTGCGGCCCGTCGAGCTGCAGCATGTCGAGGTCGCCGCGCTTGATGAGGAAGCCGGCGGCGGTGGCGGCCTTGCCGTCGAGCGGGGCGGCGGTTGCCTGCGCGCCGACCTTGCCGACGCCGGCGAGCATCACCGCGTGACCGTCCGGATGCGCCTCGCTCGGCGGCAGGCGGAGGATCGGGTAGGGCCGCGCCTGCACGACGCCGGCCATCTCCTGCCGTCCGGCCGCCCAGTCGAAGCCGCCGGGGCCGGGATCGCCGACGCTCGCCCCGAGCCCGAGGGCGAGCACCGCGAAGCCGGCGAGGAGGGCGGCGGCGACGAAGGTGAGCGGCACGGCGAGGGCCGCCGGCAGGCTCGCCCAGCCGATGAAGAACGGCGGCTCGCGCGACGGCCCGGGGGTGCTCATGCGGGCCACTCCGCGGGCGTCACGGCGGCGATCGCGGCTGCGACGGGAATGCCGTCCGTCGGCGTACCCGGCGGGTTTGGGCGCGGGTCGATCAGCACGCGGCCGCCATCGCGCGAGAGCTCGTAGGTGGCGATGCGCTCGGTAAAGGGCGGCGGCGCCCGGCCGTCGAGGAGGCGGTACTGGTAGCCGTGCCAGGGACACGTCACGCAGCCGTCGACGATGCGCCCCTCGCCGAGCGGGCCGTTCTGGTGGGCGCAGACGTTGGAGACGGCGGCGAGGCGGTCGCCGTCGCGGAACACCGCCGCCGCCGTGCCGTCGGAAAAGCGGACGGTGATGGCGCGGCCGGGCGCGAGCGCGTCGGCGCCGGCGACCTCGACCCACCCTTCGGTCACGGCAGGCGTCGCCTCTGTTTCGATCGTTCGCCGCCCCTTCGCCGCCGCCGCGACGTGCAGGCCGACGACGGTCGCGACCGACAGGGCGGCGACGATGCCGAACAGCGGGCCGTCGTCGCCCTGCAGCGCCCCGAGACCGATGTGGGCGACGACGAGTGCGTAGGCGGCGTAGATGCCGAAGTGGATCGCCTTCCACACCGGCGGCGTCAGGAAGGCGAGCCAGAAGTCGTGGCTCGTCGCGGCGAGCACGGCGAGGATGAGGAGCGCCGCGATCCCGAGCGCCTCGAAGGGGAAGCCGAGCAGCTGCCCGTAGCTCGTGTTGGCCGACAGCAGCGCCACAGAGGGGTCGGTTGGCGAGAAGGCGAAGTACCAGCCGAGCACGTGGCTCGCGTGGATCGCCGCCACCACCGCCGTCGCGACGCCGAGGTGGCGGCGATTGTAGAGGAGCGGCAGGAAGCGGCGGTCGAGGCGGGCGAGGGGGCCGATCGACAGCGCCACGGTGAGCATCAGGAAGGCGCAGGTGCCGAAGGCCTGCATGCGCGCCACCGCCCCGTCGACCGGCAGCGTGACGCCCTGGAAGGCCGGCGCGAGCTGCAGGTAGACGGTGATGTAGCCGGCCACCATCGCCGCCAGCACCGCGTCGTAGACGAGCTTCGACCGGTTCCAGCCGACGGGGCGGTAGCCGGCGCTCATCGGGCGGCCTCCGGCGCCGCGTCACCCGCCGGCGGCGCGATCCGCACGGCCGGCGCCTCGCGGGGGCCTTCCTGGTGGATCGCCGCGGCGACGAGGAGGATCGCCGGCAAGACCACCGCGAGCACTGTCCAGAGGCGGCGGTGGACGCTCGGCGGGGCCGGCCGGTCGAAGCGGCCGGCCGTCTCCGGGGCCTGCGCGAGCACCCGCCAGCGCCACAGTACCAGCGGCCAGAGGAGCACGATGCCGGGCACCAGCAGCGGCCGGAAGGCGATGGCGCCGCGGGCCGCCGGGTCGATGCGGTCGATGCCCCACAGAAGGAACACCGCGGCCACCGCGAGCCCGACGACGGCCCAGGCCTCGGTGACCGTGACGAGAGCCGCGGCGACGCTCACGGCCCGGCCTCCGCCCCGCAGGTCGGATCGAGGCGCGGCGACAGCCACGCGAGCGCCGGCACGATCGCCGCCTTCCAGTTCGCCCAGTCGTGACGACCGTCGAAGATGCGCATCTCGCTGTCCATCCCGGCCCGCTTCAGGGCGAGGTGGAGGCGAACGGTCCCCTCGACGAGCGTGAGGAAGTCGTCGTCGCCGGCGGTGAGGAAGACGGCCGGGCGCGCCGGAGCGGCAGCGACCACCGGCACCTTCGGGAAGAGCGTTGCGGCATTGAAGCGGTCGCGGTCGAAGGGCTCGCCGAAAGCCGCGCCGAACACCGTCACCGGCGGTCCGGGGCGCATCGGCGCGCCCTCGGGGATCGGCGAGAAGATCGAGCCTGACAGGCTGATCGCCGCGGAATAGAGGTCCGGCCGGTCAAAGGCGTAGAGGAGGGCGCCGTAGCCGCCCATCGACAGGCCGCCGGTCGCCCGCCCCGTCCGGCAGGCCGCGGTCCGGTAGCGGGCGTCGACGGCGGCGACGAGGTCGGTGGTGAAGGCCGTCTCCATCGGGTGCGCGCCCGCCGGATCGTCGACGTACCAGGTGTCGCCGGCCATCGGCATCACGACGATCATCGGCCGGACCCGGCCGGCTGCGATCTCGCGGTCGAGGGTGGCGGCGATATCGCCGGCGCCGACCCAGTCGCTCTCCCGCCCCCCGAGGCCGTGGAACAAGTATAGCACCGGCAGCCGCGGCGTGTCCGTTGTGCCGGCGCCCTCCGGAAGGTAGACCGAGGCCACGATCGGGTGACCGAGCGTCGGGCTCGGGAGCGCGACGCCGGTCTCGACGCGCCCGCCGGCGACGGCGGCCGTCGCCAACGAGAGCAGGACCGCCGCGGCGGCAAGGCTCCGGCGGACGGCGGGCATCGTCATCCCCGCGCCGGGGCGGCCGGAGCGGCCGTCGACGTCGGATGGGGATGGCCGGTCGCCGCCGTGGCCGGCGGCCGCGTTGGGGCCGGCGCGCGCCGCGCCCACGGCGGGTTCTTGAACCACTCGGCGATCGCTGCCGTCGCCACCAGCACCGCGAAGCCGGAGAGGTTGGCGATGGCGTAGGTGACGAGGTCGCGCCCGGCGACGTCGAGGAACACGCCGAGCAGCTGGGCGAGGATGATGCCCGTCATGAACACCGGCAGCGCCTGGCGGCCGACGAGCTGCGAGATCGTCGACAGCGGCCCGAGCGCCGCCAGGCGCCGCCCGCCGGCACCGGCGGCGAGCATGGCGAGGTAGGCAAGCGCCAGGAAATGGACGACGCGCAGCACGCCGACGTGGGTCTTGTCGATGACGAGGAACAGCGCCTCGTTCATCGGCCTCAGCTCCGGCACGTAGAAGTGCAGCCGGTGCCAGGCGAACGGCACGGTCAGCACCACGACGGCGACGGCGAGCCACAGCAGCCGCCGGTCGAAGGCCGGCACCGGCAGCCAGCCGCGCTGGAAGCCGAAGCCGAGGAAGAACACGAGCTGCCAGGCGAACGGGTTGAAGTACCACGTCCGGTCCGTCCACGGGTCGGCGGGCAGCTCGGCGAGGCGCAGCCCCGCCACCAGCCAGATCGCCACCGACAGGGCGATCGGCCACAGCGGCCCGGCCCGCTCGGCGATCATCATCGCCGGCAGGAGCGCCAGGATGCCGAGATACATCGGCAGGATGTCGAAGTAGTTCGGCACGTAGGTGAGGGTGAACAGCCCGACGAGCGCTGTCTTCGGGTCGTCGAAGAACCGCTGCAGGTTGAGCGCCGTCAGGTAGGCGTCGTCGCCGGTCCGCGCGTCGATGACGACGAGCACCGTGATGAGCAGCAGCGTCAGGCAGAGATGCGCCCAGTAGATCTGCCACACCCGGTAGAGCACGCGGGCGGCGCCGACGAACCAGCCGGCGCGGTCGAAGACGCCGCCGAAGGCGATGGCCGAGGCCATGCCGGAGCAGAACACGAAGATCTCGGTGGCATCCGAGAAGCCGAAGCGGGCCGGGATCCACTGCGCCCAGCCGTTCCACGGCACGTGGGCGATGAGGATGATGAACATGCCGGCGCCGCGGAAGAAGTCGAGCCGCGGGTCGCGCGGCCGCCGCGCGGGCAGCGCGTGAGGCTGGGCCGGGGAGGGGGCGTCATATCCGGTCGACATAGTCCCTCGCCTCGATCTCGCAGACGATCACCGTGAAGCGGTCGCGCCCGAGGGCCGCCTTCAGCGCCGCGGCGAGCCTCGCCGCGTCCGTCACCCGCACCCCGGCGCCGCCGAAGGCCTCCGCCACGGCCTCGAAGCGCGTCGCCCCGAGCCCGACGCCGGCACGGGCAAGGCCGGCCTTCGCCTGCTTCAGCTCGATGAGCGCGAGGCTCGCGTCCTGCAGCACGACGACGGCAACCGGCAGGCCGGCGTCGCGCAGCGTGCCGAGCTCGCCGAGCGTCATCTCGAGGCCGCCGTCGCCGAGGAGCGCCACCACCGGCTGGCGCGGCGCCGCGAGCTTCGCGCCGATGGCGAGCGGGATCGCCGAGCCCATCGTACACCAGCCCGCCGACTGCAGCACCGACAGCGGTCGCCGCGCCGGGAAGCGCTGCGAGAACAGGATGCGGTGCGCGCCGCTGTCGACCGTCACGACCGCGTCGTCCGGCAGCGCCGCGGCGAGCCCGTCGACGACCGCGTGCGGCCCCCACGGCGTCGGTGGGTCGAACCGGCGGGCGAGCTCGGCCTTCGCCGCCGCCGGCTCGCCGCCCGGCCAGAAGCGGTGCTCGGAGAGGCCCTTCTCGACCGCCGCCAGCACTTCGAGAGGATCGCCGAGGATCGTCGTTCCGGCGAGGTGCATACCGTGGTCGACCCGGTGGCGCGTCAGCTCCACCACCGCATCGGGGTCGGCGAAGGGATCGAGCCAGCCGGGCCGCATCTCGATCGGGTCGTAGCCGACGAGGAGCACGAGGTCGGCGCTCGCGGCGAGCGGCTTCAGCACGGCGTCGGCGAGCGGCGACAGGCCGGCGGCGCCGAGGGCGTTCGGCAGGCGCTCGTCGAGGGCGCCCTTCGCCTTGTAGGTGGTGAGTACCGGAACGCCGCGGGCGGCGAGGCGGGCGAGCACGCCGCGGGTATCGCCGTTGCGGGGCGTGCTGCCGTTCGGCCCCGCGACCCGCACGATGTCGAAGCCGGCGATCACCAGGGGCCGCACCGCCTTGCCGAGCCGGCCGCGCAGGGTGTCGATCGCCGCATGGCGCGGGTCGAGCGCCGCCACCAGGGTGCGCGCGGCGCGCTGCGGTGGCGGCTCGCCCGTCTCGAGCGCCGCCGTGTCGGGGGCGAGATCGAGGTGGACGGGCCCGTAGGGCGGCGTCGTCGCGAGCTCGACGGCCCGCCGCACCGTGGCGGCGACGCCGGCCGCCTCGATCTCGAAGCTCGCCTTCACGAGGGGCCTCAGCAGCGCCGCCTGGTCGACGATCTGGTGGGTATAGCGGGCGCGCACGCTGCGCTCGACGACCCCGGAGACGACGACGAGCGGGATATGCTCCTGGGCCGCGTCGGCGATGCCGTTGACGGCGTTGGCGAGGCCCGGCCCGAGGGTGGTGACGAGGAGGCCCGGCGCGCCGGACAGTGTCGCGGCGCCGGCGGCCATCATCGCCGCCGCCGTCTCGTTGCGGGCGAGCACGAAGCGGATGCCGGCGCCGGCAAGGGCGTCGACGAAGGTGACCACCTCGCCCCCGGGCATCCCGAAGGCGTGCCGGATCCCGTGCGCGGCGAGGGTGCGCGCCGCGACGTCGGCGACCCGGCTCAAGCAGCCCGACTCCCGTCGCGCCAGCGCACGACCGCGGCCGTGACGACGCCGAAGAGGATGTGGCCGACGAGGGACGCCCAGGTCAGCGTGATGAAGCCGAGGAAGGGCGGCAGCCCGGCGAAGAGGTGGGCCATCACATAGAGGGCGAAGACCCACAGCCCGACCCCGAAGCCGGCGCCGACCAGCCACCAGGGCAGCATCGGCAGGATGAGGCGGGCGAGCGGCCGGGCGATGAAGAGGTAGCCGATCGGGTAGAAGACGACGCCGACGACGAGGTGGATGAGTTCGGCGGCCGGGCGGCTCGAGAGCCCGAAGACGGACTGCACCAGCCCCGCCGGCTCGAGCGGACCGCCCACCCAGAACGGCGTCAGCAGCCGCGCCCAGATCTCCCACGCGATGTCCGCCGCCGCGCCGGCGAGGAGGATGGTGACGAGCGTCCGCCCGCTGAGGGGCGGGAAGAGCGGTTTCGGCGCTGGCGCCGTGGATGTGGCCGTCGTCATCAAGAATCCCCCGTGAAGCCTGTCGGTCAGGGCAGAGTGGTGGCGGGCGCGGCGTCCGCTTCGAGGACGGCGGCCGCCATCGCCGCGTCGAAGCGGTCCGGCGTGCGGCGGCGCCGGCGGATCTCGCCGACCGCCCGCGCGGCGCCGGCATCGCCGCCGGCGGCCGCCGCGGCCGCGAGCGTCCGCAGGAAGACGTCGCGCTGGGCGAAGCTGCCGCCGAGCGCGACGAGATGCTGGGCGAGGTCGGGGGCGTCGACCGTCCCGGCCGTGCCCTCGGTGATGACGCGGGCGACCCCGGCGCCGACGCTGCCGGCGACAATCGCCTGGTCGTCGCTGCCGACGAGGCCGTGGTGGGCGATCGCCGCCGCGAGCTCCCGCGCCGCCGCCTCGTCGCCGCTGCCCTTGAGGGCGAGCAGGTTGTGCAGACTCGCGAAGATCAGAGTCGTCTCGGTGCGCCGGCGGCGGGCGATCTCGGCGAGTTCGTCCCAGCGGTGGCCGACGTCGACCCCGTGCTGGCGGAGCCGCCAGAGCAGCGACACCGCGTTCGCCACGTCGCGGAAGTCGTCTGTCGGCGTCGGCCGCACCTCGGCATCGTAGAGGGCGAGAACGCGCTCGGCGTCGCCCGCCTCGAGATGGAAGAGGGCGAGGTGCCAGGCGACATGGAAGGCGAAGTTGTTGCAGCCGCTCCAGGCGGCGCGCGTCGCCTCGAGCCAGGCGATGCCGTCCGCCGGCCGTCCCGTCATCTCGTAGACGTGGGCGACGGCGTGCAGCCCCCACGCATCGTGGGGCTCGCGCTCCACGGCCGCCCGGCCGATCCGTTCGGCACGGGCATAGTCGCCGCTCTCCTCCTGGGCGAAGGCGTGGCAGCCGAGCACGAAGCCGTAGCCGGCCATCGACGGCAAGACGCGGGCGATGGTCGCCGTGGTCAGGCGCGCCATGCCGGCAAGGTCCCCCCGCATGAAGCGGAGCGCCTGGGAGAGCTTGATCAGGAGGAGGACGTCGGGAGCGGCGGCGAGCCGCATCTCGAGCCGGTCGGCCGAGGCGGCGCCCCGCCCCTCGACGGCGAGCGCCAGGGCCTCGACGAGGGCGATCTCGTCGATCGTCGGCGTGCGGTGACCGAGGGCGGTCCGGGCGAGGGCAAGGTGCCCGCGGGCCGCGGCCATGCACTCGCTGCGGGCGAGGACCACCGAGGCGAAGCCGCGCAGCGCATGGGCCGCCGCCATTTGCGGATCCGCGGCGAGGGCCCGCTCGAGGGCCGGCCCGGCCTGCGGCCGGTGGGCGCAGACCGCCCACACCGCCTCGGCGAAGGCCGTGAGCGCAACCGCGTCCGTCGTCGCGTGCGTGAAGCCGTAGGCGTCGCGCTCGCCGTGGTCGGCGCGCGCCTGCGGGCGGAGGGACTGAGGCAGGGCGTTCATCGGCGCGGGGTCTCCTCGTCGCTGACGCGGAGCGCGGCCATCACCGCCGCCTCCGCCGCCGCCGTCGGCCACCGGGGCGGCCGCTGGCGGAGCATGGTCTTCAGCCCCCGCATCTGCTCGATGTACGCCCGGCACCCCTCGCAGATCATCAGATGCAGCCTGAGCTCGAGGCGCGCGCGGAACGGCAGCGTGCCGTCCACGGCCTCGCTCGCCCGCTCCGTCACCTCCCGGCAGCTCAGCATCGAACCCTCGTGCGACCCCGTCCGTCATGGACGTCCTGCCTCTGAGACTCGCCCGAGCCCGAAACGTTACAGGCCCTCCACGACGCTTCTTCGTCCGTGCGGCGGTCCGCGTTACGTGGGGACCGCGCGCCGCGTGCCATCGTCGCCGGCGCCCACGGCCGCCCCGGCGCGCGGGGCTTTATGTGGCCGCCCGAACCGTCTAAACCCGGCCCGCTTGTCGCCTCGGCGCGCCGCCGGGACAGGAGTGCGAATGCTGATTCTCGGGGCCTACGACCGCCACGACGCCTCCGCGGCGGTGTTCGAGGACTACCGGCTGAAGGCCGCGGTGGCGCTCGAGCGGCTCACCCGCATCAAGGGCGACGGCTACCGTTTCCCCGCCGAGGCGGTGGACGAGTGCCTGTCGATCGCCGGGGCCACCCGCCGCGACGTCGACGTCGTCTGCCTGCCGCGCACCAAGTACGAGGCGCGCTACTTCCACCGCAACTGGCTCGACCGCATCGGGCTCGGCGGCCTGCGCTCGCACGAGCTGGTCCGCGAGATGGCCTTCGCCGGCGCCGCCGATCCGCACGCCCTGTTCGACGGCGCCCGCTGGCTCGCCGACCACGGCTTCCGTCCGGGCGCCCGCATCCACTTCTACAATCACCACAAGGCGCACGCCCTCGCCGCGCTCTTCCACCTCGAGAGCGACGACGCCGTCGCCTGGACGGCCGACGGCTATGGCGACCGCGTCTACTACTCGCTCTACCGCCTGAAGGACGGCCGGCTGACGGCGCCGATCGGCGGCGAGGCGGAGAGCCTGCAGCGCCGCCGCGCGCAGCGCCGCGAGAGCGCCATGGGCCGCCTCTACCACGACGCCACCGAGGCGCTCGGCTTCCGGCCGATGCGGCACGAGGGCAAGGTGCTCGGCCTCGCCGCCTTCGGCCAGCCCACCTCTTTCGACGAGCTGCGCGCCTTCTACAAAGTGGATGGCGAGGGCCGCATCGAGGCCACCGCCTCCCGCCGCACCATCCGCGACGCCATCCGCCGCATCGCCAAGGAAGGGCCTCGCGACGCCGTCGCCGCCTCGGTGCAGGGCGTCCTCGAGCACGTCATGCTGGAGGCGATGGACCGCATCGTCGCCCGCGACAGGCCGAAGGCGCTCGGCGTCGCCGGCGGCGTGTTCTCGAACGTCAAGCTCAACCAGCGGCTCGCCGAGCGCTTCCCCTTCGAGGAGGTGTTCGTCTACCCGGCGATGACCGACTGCGGCGAGCCGGCCGGCGGCGTGCTCGACTTCCTGCTTTCCCGCGACGGCCTCGCCCGCTGGCTTGACGCGCGCTACCCCCTGTCGGACGTCTATCTCGGCCGCGACTACGACGATGTCGCCGACGAGGCCTTCCGCCAGGCCGGCGCGACGGCGGTGGCGGAGGGCGACGTCGCCGACGCGGTCGCCGGGCTCGTCGAGGGCGGCAAGATCGTCGGCACCTATCTCGGGCGGATGGAATACGGGCCGCGGGCGCTCGGCGCCCGCACCATCCTCGCCTCGGCCACCGACCGGCGCATCAACGACTGGATGAACAAGCGGCTCGACCGCACCGAGTTCATGCCGTTCGCGCCGGTGGTGCGGGCCGACCGGGCCGCCGAGCCGTTCCTGCTCGGCGCCAACATGCGCACCTCGGCCCGCTTCATGACGATCACCTGCGACGTCGCCAAGACCTGGCACGAGCGCATCCCGGCGGTCGTCCACGTCGACGGCACGGCCCGGCCGCAGCTCGTCGAGCGCGCGCAGAACCCGCTCTATTTCGACATCCTGACGGCCTACGAGAAGAGAACCGGCCTGCCGGTGCTGATCAACACCTCCTTCAACGCCCATGAGGAGCCGATCATCAACGCCCCCGGCGAATGCGTCAGGGCGCTGAAGGACGGCCGCGTCGACTACGTGACGACGCAGCGGGCGGTCTGGGCTTTCACGCCCGGCTGAGCGGCTGCGGCGCCTCCGGTCGGCGGCCTTGCAGGGCGGGGCTCCGGCTCCATGTAGCGGGCTCGATCGCGCAACGGGGGATGTCCGCGAATGCCGCCTGTCAGGATGAGGCCTGCCAACATGCCGCCCGCCGCCCTCGTCACCGGGGGAGGCCGGCGGATCGGCGCCGCCATCGCCCGCGGCCTCGCCGAGAGCGGCTTCTCCGTCGCCATCCACGCCAACCGCTCGGCCGTCGAGGCTGACGCTCTCGCCGGCGAGATCCGTGCCGCCGGCGGGCGGGCAGCGGTCGTCGTCGCGGACCTCGCCGACCCCGGTGCGGCGGCGGAGCTCGTCGACGTCGCGGCTGCCGAGGTCGGGCCGCTCGGCGTCCTCGTCAACAACGCCTCGGTGTTCGAGGTCGACACGGCGGAGAGCCTTGAAGCGGCGCCGCTCCGCCACCACCTCGCGGTCAACCTCGAGACGCCGTGCCTGCTCGCGAGCCGCCTCGCCGCCCGCCTGCCGGAAGGCGCCGACGGGATCGTCATCAACATCGTCGACCAGCGGGTGTGGAAGCCGACGCCGCAGTTCTTCTCCTACAGCCTGTCGAAGGCGGGCCTCTGGTGGGCCACCCAGACGATGGCCCAGGCGCTCGCGCCGCGGGTGCGCGTCGTCGCCATCGGCCCCGGGCCGACGCTGAAGAGCGAGCGCCAGCAGCCGGAGGACTTCGCCCGCCAGTCGGCCGCCGTGCCGATGCAGGCCGGCCCGCGGCTCGAGGACTTCACCCGCACCGTCGATTTCCTGCTGGCGACGCCCTCGATCACCGGGCAGATGATCGCCCTCGACGGTGGCCAGCACCTTGCCTGGCAGACCCCCGACGTCGTAGGCGTCGGCGAATAGGAAGACATCGCCGGCCGCGCCGGCACCCGATGCGATGACCGACGAGACGACCGCCCCCGCTCCCGCCGACCCGTCCGACGAACCGGTCGAGCAGCCTGCGACGACGCTCGGCGAGGCGGCGGAGGGGCCCGTGCGGCGGGGCGCGGCCGTGATCGCCGAGATCGTCAAGCGCCTGCCGAACGGCCCCGGCGTCTACCGGATGATCGATGTCAAGGGCGACGTCCTCTACGTCGGCAAGGCGCGCAGCCTGAAGAAGCGCGTCGCCTCCTACGCCCGGCCGGTGAACCTCTCGACCCGCATCCTCCGCATGGTGCAGGCGACGGCGGCGATGGAGTTCGTCTCGACGCGCACCGAGACCGAGGCGCTGCTCCTCGAGGCGAACCTCATCAAGCGCCTCCGCCCGCGCTTCAACGTGCTCCTGCGCGACGACAAGTCGTTCCCCTACATCCTCATCACCGGCGACCACGCGGCGCCGCAGATCCTGAAGCACCGCGGGGCGCGCAGCCGCAAGGGCGACTATTTCGGCCCCTTCGCCTCCGCCGGCGCGGTCGGCCGTACCATCAACGCCCTGCAGAAGGCCTTCCTGATCCGCTCGTGCACGGACGCGGTCTATGCGAGCCGCACGCGGCCGTGCCTGCTCCACCAGATCAAGCGCTGCGCCGCCCCCTGCACCGGCGAGATCGACCTTCAAAGCTACGGCGAGCTCGTCCGCGAGGCCCGCGCCTTCCTCACCGGCCGCAGCGCCGCGGTGAAGTCGGACCTCGCGACCGCCATGGAGGCGGCCTCCGCCGACCTCGACTTCGAGCGCGCGGCCGTCTACCGCGACCGCCTCGCGGCGCTGTCGCACGTCTCCTCCCACCAGGGCATCAACCCGCGCGGCGTCGAGGAGGCGGACGTGTTCGCCCTCCACCAGGAGGGCGGCCAGACGGCGATCCAGGTGTTCTTCTTCCGCACCGGCCAGAACTGGGGCAACCACGGCTACTTCCCGAAGGCCGACGCCTCGCTCGAGCCGGCCGAGGTGCTCGAAAGCTTCGTCGCCCAGTTCTACGACGACAAGCCGGTGCCGCGGCTCGTGCTCCTCTCGCACGCGCTGCCGGAACAGGACCTCCTCGCCGAGGCGCTGTCGGAGCGCGCCGGCCGCCGGGTCGAGCTTGCCCTGCCGCAGCGCGGCGAGAAGCGCGACCTCGTCGACCACGCCCTGACCAACGCCCGCGAGGCCCTCGGTCGCCGCCTCGCCGAGACCTCGAGCCAGCGCATCCTGCTCGAGGGGCTGGCGCGCACCTTCGGCCTCGAGGCCGCGCCGCGGCGCATCGAGATCTACGACAATTCCCACATCATGGGCACGAACGCCGTCGGGGCGATGGTGGTCGCCGGGCCGGACGGCTTCGTGAAGGGCCAGTACCGCACCTTCAACATCCGCTCGGCCGACCTCACCCCCGGCGACGACTTCGGGATGATGCGCGAGGTGCTGACGCGCCGCTTCGCCCGGCTCCTCAAGGAGGCCGGGCCGCGCCCGGCTCCGGCGGCCGCCACGGCAGAGGGGGCCGGCGACGAGGCCGCGGAGGCGGCGCCCGCCGAGGCGGCGACGCCGTGGCCGGACCTCGTCCTCATCGACGGCGGCGCCGGCCAGCTCGCCGCTGCCGAGGCGGTGCTCGCCGAACTCGGCATCACCGGCCTGCCGATGGTGGGCGTCGCCAAGGGCGCTGACCGGGACGCCGGCCGCGAGGCCTTCCACATCCCAGGCCGGCCGCCCTTCCGCCTGCCGGTGCGCGATCCGGTGCTCTACTTCGTGCAGCGGCTGCGGGACGAGGCGCACCGCTTCGCCATCGGCACCCACCGGGCCCGCCGCTCGAAGGAGCTCGTCGCCAACCCGCTCGACGAGGTGGCCGGCGTCGGGCCGACGCGCAAGCGGGCGCTGCTCCGCCACTTCGGCACCGCCAAGGCGATCGCCCGCGCCGGCATCGAGGACCTGCAGGCCGTCGACGGGGTCTCGGAAAGCCTCGCGCGGGTCATCTACGCGCATTTCCACGACAAGGTGGGCTGAGCCCGCCGTCTCCCCGGTCTGATGATGCGGCGGTCATGGCGGCACCGGCCAGCCGATTGCGGCACGTGTGGCGCTGGCGCTTCGGGCGGCGCTGCCCTACCCTTCCATTCGACCCCCTGCAGGGGAGACCACGGGAGATGACTGCGGCCCAAGACAATGGCACGGGCCGGCCCGGCAGCCGCCCGGCCGAACAGGGCTTCGATGCGTCCGCGGCGCCGACGCCGCACGCGGCCACCTCCGGCGCGCTCCTGCGCCTTCAGAACGAGGTTCTGGAGGGCGTCGCGGCCGGAATGCCACTGACGGCCGTCGCCGCCCTGCTCTGCCGCCGGGTGGAGGCGCTGGTGCCGGGCGTGCTGGTCTCCATCCTGACGCTGGATGCCTGCGACCGGCTGCAGCATCTCGCCGGGCCGTCGCTACCCGCCGAGTTCGAGACCGCCTTCAACGGTCTCGCCATCGGACCCGCCGTCGGCTCGTGCGGGACGGCGGCCTTTCACGCGCGCGAGGTCGAGGTCGTCGACATCGCCACGGATCCGCTCTGGGCGGACTTCCGGGATGTGGTGCTGCCGCACGGCATCGTCTCGTGCTGGTCGACGCCGATCGTCGCCCGCGACGACCGCGTCGTCGGCACCTTCGCCTTCTACAGCCGGGAACGGCGGGGGTCCGACGACCGGCAGCGCCGGATCATCAAGGCGTGCGTCCATCTCCTCGCCATCGCCATCGAGCACGACCAGGTCTTCTCGCGGAACTATCGCCTCGCCTATTTCGACGTGCTCACCGGGCTGCCGAACCGCAGCCGCTTCATGGAGGCCGTTCGGGACCGCGCGGCCCATCCGGGGACGGCGGCGGCTCTCCTGCTGTTCGACATCGACGGCCTGAAGTCGATCAACGACACCATCGGTCACAACATCGGCGATGCCGTCATCGAAGAGGTCGCCCGGCGACTGCAGGCGGGCCTCCCGCCTGGCAACGCCTTCCGCTGCGGCGGCGACGAGTTCGCCGTCATTGCCGATGACTGCCGCACCCCCCGGCAGCTCGTCGCGGCGGCGAGGCACGTCCTCTCGCTCTTCGCCGATCCCCTCGAGCTCGACGGCCGGCAGGTGCCGCTGCACGTGACGATCGGCGGCGTCTTGCTCGGCGAAGACGGGAGCAACGCCGACCTGCTCTGTCAGAACGCCGACCTTGCCCTCGAGCGGGCGAAGCGGACCCATCGCGGCGGTTTCCTGCGCTACAAGGAGGAGTTCCGCCAGGCCTCGCGGTCGCGGGTGGACGCCGTGCGGACCGTCCGGGCCGCGCTCGGCGAGAACCGGATCGTGCCGTATTTCCAGCCGATCATCGAACTTTCCACGGGGAAGCTCGCCGGGGCCGAGTTGCTCGCCCGCATGGTGGCGCCCGATGGCACGATCATCAGCGCGCAGGATTTCCACCTCGCCCTGCCGGATCCCCGCATCGCCCGCGACCTCACCGGCGTCATGCTCGCGGAGGCCGCCGCGGCGGTGCGCGACTGGCTGGACCGGGGCCTTCCGCCGATCCGCTTCGGCATCAACCTCTCCACCGACGACATCGAGCGCGGCGATCTCGAGGCGCGGATCGTCCGGATCTTCGGGCGTCACAAGGTCTCGTTGGAGCATCTGGTGCTGGAGATCACCGAGAAGGCGATGATGGATTTCGATGGCCTCGTCGTCGGCGGGACGGTGGAATCCCTGCGGCAGCGTGGCGTCCAGTTCGCCCTCGACGACTTCGGCACCGGCTTCGCCTCCCTCACCCACCTCGTCAATTTTCCGGTGGCGATCATCAAGATCGACAAGAGCTTCGTGCAGGCGATGCTGAATGACCGGGCGAGTGCCGTCGTCGTCGAGACGATGATCGGCATCGGCCAGCGGCTGGAAATGGGCGTGGTGGCCGAGGGCATCGAGACCGAAGCGCAGCTGGACTGTCTGAAGAAGGCGGGCTGCGGCTTCGGTCAGGGCTACCTTCTCGCGCGGCCGGCACCGCTCGAAAGCCTCCGCGGCCCGGTCGAGGACGGCAGATTGCAGGTGTGGGACGGGGTCGGCGCCTGTTCCGCCAACCATCACGAAGTTTGATGTGAGTTAGGCGACCGATCAGCGTATCCTGACGGTAGCGGGGCCATCGCCTTCCGTGCGCCGCGCTGCGAAAGGTCCGCCATGTCCGCCACGCCCGCCTCGTCGGCCGCCCGCTCTTCCGCCGCGCCCGTCGCCGTCGCTGCCCACGCGCTGCCGTTCATCATCGGCGCCGGCTGCCTCATCGCCATCATCTCCTTCGGGCCGCGCTCCGCCTTCGGCCTCTTCTTCACGCCGATGATCGAGGCGCGCGGCTGGTCGCGCGAGATCGCGTCGCTCGCCGTCGCCATCCAGAACCTCGTCTGGGGCGCCGGCCAGCCGATCGCCGGCATGGTCGCCGACCGCTTCGGCACCGGACGCGTCCTGGTGGTCGGCGCCATCCTCTATGCCATCGGCCTCATCGGCACCGCCTACGTCACCTCCGGGCTCTGGCTGCAGCTCTTCCTCGGCGTGTTCTTCGGGCTCGGACTCGCCGCCGCCTCGTTCTCGATCGTGCTGGCAGCCTTCGGCCGGGCCGTGTCGCCGGCGAAGCGCTCGATCGCCTTCGGCATCGGCACGGCCGCCGGCTCGCTCGGCCAGTTCCTGTTCGCGCCCCTCGGCCTCGCCCTCATCGAGAACTTCGGCTGGGAGCGCGCCCTCGTCATCCTCGGCATCGGCATGTTCGCCATCGTGCCGCTTGCCTTCGCGCTCCGCGGCAAGGCGACCAACCCGGGCGGCCCCGACCAGTCGATCCCGCAGGCGCTGCGCGAGGCCTTCGGCCACGGCTCCTACGTGCTGCTCGTCATCGGCTTCTTCGTCTGCGGCTTCCACATCGCCTTCATCACCACCCACCTGCCGCCGTTCATCGCCGACATGGGCCTGCCGGTCGAACTCGGCGCGTGGGCGATCGCCCTCATCGGCCTCTTCAACATCATCGGTTCGCTCGGTGCCGGCTATCTCGGCCAGAGGCTGCCGAAGCAGAAGTCGCTGGCGGCGATCTACCTGCTGCGCTCCCTCGCCATCCTCGCGTTCATCCTGGTGCCGGTGACGTCGGCGAGCGTCCTCGTCTTCGCCGCCGCCATGGGCCTCCTGTGGCTGTCGACGGTGCCGTTCACCTCCGGCCTCGTCGCCGTCATGTTCGGGCCGCGCTACATGGCGACGCTGTTCGGCTTCGTGTTCTTCTCCCACCAGATCGGCGCCTTCCTCGGCGTCTGGCTCGGCGGCAGGCTCTACGACCAGACCGGCTCCTACGACATGGTGTGGTGGATCTCGATCGGCCTCGGCGTCTTCGCGGCGGCGGTCCACTGGCCGATCAGCGAGGCGCCGGTGGCGCGCCTGCGGCCCGCCTGAGAAAGCGCCGGGCCTCCGACGCCTCTTCAGCCGGACGCCTCTTCAGCTGGACGACTTGCGCCCGCGAGCCTCGCCGCGTTCAATCGCGGCGCGGCAACGAGCGGGAGGCGGCTGTGGAGCGGTTCAGGGCGATCCTCGTCACGCGCGACGAGGCGACGAAGCAGCAGCGTCCGGCGGAACTCGTCGAGCTCGGCCTCGACGACCTGATGGAGGGCGACGTCACCGTCGCCGTCAGCCACTCCACCATCAACTACAAGGACGGCCTCGCCGTCACCGGCAAGGCGCCGGTGGTGCGCCGCTTCCCGATGATCCCCGGCATCGATTTCGCCGGCACCGTCGTCGCCTCGGGCTGCTCGTCCCTGCAGAAGGGCGACCCGGTGATCCTCAACGGCTGGGGCGTCGGCGAGACCCACATGGGCGGCTATGCCGGCCGCGCCCGGGTGCGCAAGGAATGGCTGCTCGCCTGTCCCGACGGCCTGACGGCGGCCGAGACGATGGCGATCGGCACCGCCGGCTACACGGCCATGCTCGCCGTCCTCGCCCTCGAGCGCGCCGGCCTCTCGCCGTCGAGCGGCCCGGTGGTGGTGACCGGGGCGGCCGGCGGCGTCGGTTCGGTGGCGATCGCGCTCCTCGCCCGCCTCGGCTTCACGGTGATCGCCTCGACCGGCCGCACCGGGGAGGCCGACTACCTGAAGGGCCTCGGCGCGTCCGAGATCATCGACCGGGCCGAGCTCTCCCAGCCCGCCCGTCCGCTCGGCAAGGAGCGCTGGGCCGGCGGCATCGATTCGGTCGGAAGCCACACGCTGGCGAACGTTCTCGCTTCCACCCGCTACGGCGGCGCGGTCGCCGCCTGCGGCCTCGCCGGCGGCATGGACCTGCCATCCTCGGTGGCGCCGTTCATCCTGCGCGGCGTATCGCTCCTCGGCATCGATTCCGTCATGGCGCCGGTGACGCGCCGCCGCGAGGCCTGGGACCGCCTCGCCCGCGACCTCGACCGCGACAAGCTCGCCGCCATGACGACGACGCTGCCGCTCGACGCGGTCATCGACACGGCGCCGGACATTCTCGCCGGCAAGGTCCGCGGCCGCATCGTCGTGGAGGTGGGGGGCTGAGGGGGACGCCCTATTCGATGGTGCCGTCGACGATGCAGCGCGTTGCGAACACCTCTCCGACGGCGCTGACGACGACCGTCATCTTCCGGCCGGCCGCCACGACGAAGCGATGGGGATACTCGTAGACGGCATACTCACCCCCTCCGGCGGCGGCTTTCGAGATCTGCCCCATGTAGCCGACCACCGCCTCCGGATCGCTGAGCCGGACTTCCGCGAGGACGGAAAGTCCGTTGGCAACGCCCGCAGCGCAGTTGACCAGAGAGATCGTCCGCTCCTTCTGCTTCTTGCCGAAAGACACAATGCACTGGGAGCCGCCGTCGCAGTTGCCGGTGATTTCGGCGCGATAGGGCTTCGGATCACCCGCCGCCGCCTTGCCGACCGTTTCCTGGGGTGGGCTGGACGGGTCCAGGACCGGGTCGGCCGAAGATGGCGAGAGGGCGCCTGAGACGAGCGCAGCGGCACAGAAGACGCCGGCAGTGGCGAGCGCAGGGCGCATGGTATCCTCCCGGGGTTGCATCGCCAGTGTACGACGTCGCCGTCGGCCCACCAGTGAAGGCCCCGTGATCACGCCGTGATCATGCCCCGGCCGCGCCGTGCGCCGCCTCTCACCCACGCGCCGGATGCCCCTCCGTCGCGGCGAAGATCATGCAGGTCTCGGTGCCGTGGGCGTAGAGCTTGCCGGCCTCGTCCTTCAGCGTCCCCTCGGCGGTGGCGAGGCGGCTGCCGCGGTGGACGATGCGGCCCTCGCAGACGAGCCGCATCCCCGGCCGGATGGCGCGGGTGTAGTTCAGCTTCATCTCCACCGTCGTGTAGGTCTGGCCCGGTTCCAGCGTCGAGTGGACGGCGCAGGCGAGGGCGGAATCGAGCAGCGTCGCCGCCCAGCCGCCGTGCACCGCGCCCATCGGATTCAGCGCCGCCGCCGTCGGCACGCCGGTGAACACCACGCGCCCGGTCTCCACCTCCGTCAGCTTGTAGCCGAGCGTCACCGCCATCGCCGGCGAGGCGATGCGCCCGTCGGCGATCGCCTCGAGCTGCTCGAGGCCGGTGGTGGAGGCGATGGTCTCGGGGGAGAGTGTCGTCGGTTCCTCTGGTGTCGTCACGAAGGTCCTGCTCCTCGAGGCGTCCGGCCTGTGTCGCCGGTCACAGCCGGCGGGGGCGCCGGCGGCTAGGGTGGCCTCGTTCGCTCCCAAGGCCCAAGGACTTTCGACGCCACATTGTTCTCGACGATCCCGTTCCCCTTCGCCGCCTTTCCGCTTCGACCGACGATTGTGCTCCATCCGATTGCCGCAAGGCCCGTCCCGGTTCGGCCGGGGCGGGCCTTTGCGTTTTGCGGGCGGGCGTGCGGGCTCAATGGGTGTGGCGGTGGTGCAGGTCGGGATAGTGGGCGTGGCGGTGACGCAGCGCCCGGTGCCGGTGCGGATGGCTGTGGGGCTCGCCCGGCGGATCGCCAGGCTCGTGGCCATGCTGGTGGTGCTCGTCGTGCACGTGGCGGTGCTCGTGCTCCATCTCCGCGTGGGTGTGCACGTGCTCGTGCCGTTCCGTCAGGTGCAGAGTGACGCCGACGGCCATCAGGGCGGCGGCGGCGAGGAGCAGCGGCGTCATCGCCTCGCCGAGCAGCGGCACCGCCAGCGCCGCGCCGATGAACGGGGCGGTCGAGAAATAGGCGCCGCTGCGCGCCGTGCCGAGGTGGCGGAGCGCGAGCACGAAGAGAACGAGGCTGACGCCATAGCCGAGGAAGCCGATGACGGCCGCGCCGGCGATCGTCGCCACCGGCGGCAGCGACGCCCCGAGCGCAAAGGCGAGCGCGGTGTTGGTCGCCCCCGCCGCCAGCCCCTTGAGGAGAGCGATCGTCACCGGGTCGGCCGCGCTCAGTTTTCGCGTCAGGTTGTTGTCGATGCCCCAGGCGAGGCAGGCGCCGGCGATGGCGAGCGCGCCGAGGGCGAGGCCGCCGTCGGCGCTGCCCTGCCACGACAGGGCCATCGCTCCGGCAAGGATGGCCGCGGCTCCCGCCAGCAGCCGCCGGTCGACGCTCTCGCGGAAGACGAGCCAGGCGATCGCCATTGTCGCGAGGCCCTCGAGGTTGAGGAGGAGCGCAGCGGAGGAAGCCGGGGTGGTGGCGAGACCGAGCATCAGCAGCAGCGGCCCCGCAACGCCGCCCGTCAGCACGACCAGCGCCAGCCACGGCAGGTCTCCGCGCCGCAGCGGCGCCTCGCCGGCAGTACCGGATCGCAGGCGGCGGAGCAGCGACAGGAGGCCGAGGCCGGTCCCCGCCCCGAGGTAGAGGAGCCCGGCGAGCAGCCACGGCGAGAGGCCGTCCTCTAGCAGCAGCTTGGCGAACGGCGTGCTTGCGCCGAAGAGCGCCGCGGCGGCGAGGGCGAGCAGCGGGCCGCGCGCTCCGGACGTCTCGGCCATGACCACTCCTCGCCGAGCCGCGGGCCTGTCCTCAGTCGAGCGCCAGCACGAAGGGCTCGCCCTCGGCGGCGAAGGCGCCGCGGCCGATGCCCTCGATGGCGCGCACCATCCGGCCCTCGCGGCGCAGGTGATCGTCCGCGAGGCGGACGAGGCGGGCGTTCGGCGTTGCCGTCGGCGAGGCCCGGCGCAGCGCCTCGGCAAGCGCGCGCTCCTCCCGGTGGGGCGCGAGGGCGCAGGCGGTGACGAAGGCCGCCGCCGTCGAGCGGCTGATGCCGGCATAGCAGTGGATGACGAGCGGCGCCGAGCGGTCCCAGCGCTGCACGAAGCCGAGCAGCGTCTCGACGTGCGGCGCGCCGGCGAGCACCATGCCGTCGGCCGCCTCGATGATGTCGTTGATGCCGATGCGCAGGTGGTTGTCGAGGGTGACGACGGCCGGCCGCTCCACCGGCGTACCCTCGTTGATGAGGGTGACGACGTGGCGGGCGCCGGAGCGCTCCACCGTCTCGGCGAGGCGGCTCAGCGAGCACACATAGATCATCGCGAAGCTCCTTGCGGCGCACTGGGGTCGCGCTCGGCAGATAGGGCGCGGAAGCGGGCGAGAAAATGCTCGGCCGCCCGTTCGGCCGGCCACGGCTCGAGAAGGTCCGCCGGCGCGTCGGCCGGCGGCACCCCGAAGAAGCGCCGCGCCTCCGCGGCGGCGAAGCCGGCGAGGCGGGTCGCCTCGAGATAGGCGGCGGCGCGGTCGGCCTTCTTCACCGCCGTCCGGAGCGCCGCCGGCGTCACCGGCGGCAGGGCGAAGCGGCGGTGGATCGCCGAGAGGAGCCGCGCCTCCACCGCCTTGTAGTCGCCCCCGAGCACGGCCTTGAAGGGCGAGATGAGGTCGCCGACCACATATTCGGGCGCGTCGTGCAGGAGCACGATCAGCCGCTCGGCCGGGCCGAGGCGCGGCATCGTCGCCGTGGCGATCGCCTCGACGAGCAGCGAGTGCTGCGCCACCGAGAAGGCGTGCGCGCCGGCGGTCTGGCCGTTCCAGCGGGCGACGCGGGCGAGGCCGTAGGCGATGTCCTCGATCTCGACGTCGAGCGGGGAGGGGTCGAGCAGGTCGAGCCGCCGGCCCGACAGCATGCGCTGCCAGGCGCGGGGCGGCGCCCCGGGGCGGTCGGGCATGGGTCAGCCGTCCTCGGCCGCTGCGGTCTCGGGCCAGCCGAAGGTGGCCCAGGGCGGGATCGACAGCGTCACCGCCGTTCCGTCCGCCTCGATCGGCAGCCCCCCGTCGATCGCCGCCTTCGCCCGGTCGAGGCGGACGAGGGCGAGGCCCGCGGAACCGGCGACGGTGCCGAGCGTGCCGACGGGCCGGTCGCCGGCGGTCAGCGGCGTGCCGGCGGCCGGCAGCGGCCCCGCCGCGCTCGCCATGACGATGCGTCGACGCGCGGTGCCGCGGTGCTGCATCCGCGACACCACCTCCTGGCCCACATAGCAGCCCTTGGTGAAGTCGACGCCGGACAGGGCGTCCATGTCGGCATCGTGCGGGAAGGCCTCGCCGAAGGCGAAGTCGTGCCCGCCCTCCGGCACTCCAAGGGCGACCCGGTGGGCGTGGAAGGCGCCGGCGTCGGTGCGGGTGAGGCCGGGCAGGGCGAGGACGGCGGCAAGCGAGCCGCGCGGCACGATCGCCCGGGCGCCGAGGCCGGGAAGGCGCGGATCGGCGAAGGCGACGCCCGGCAGGGTCGCCGGCGGCTCGCCGCCCCAGAAGGCGATCACCGCCTCGTCGGCCGACGCGTCGGCGACCGTCACCTTGGCCCGCAGCTTGTAGAAGCCGAGTCGCTGGGCAAGGGCGGCGGCGTTCGCCGCGGCGGTGTCGAGGAGGTAGCCCTCGCCCTCGGGCACCACGAGGAAGTCGAACAGCATCTTGCCCTGGGGCGTCAGCAGGGCCGCGTAGGCGGCCTCGCCCGGCGCAAGGCGGGCGACCTCGGCGGTGACGAGGTTGTTGAGGAAGTGCGCCGCGTCCGGACCGCCGACCCGCACCACGCCACGCTCGGTGAGCTCGGTGGCGAAGGTTCCGGCCATCTTGTTCCTCCCGTCGGGTCCACCCGACATAGGCGAGGCGGGCGGAGGGAGCAAGCACCACCGGTAGCCGGCCCCGCCCGGCGGCGTGTGCCGCGGAGATTGGCACGCGGCGCCGAAGTCGCTACCAGTCGCCCCGACCTGCCCCATCGCCCGGAAGGACCGAGATGAGCGACGCCGACAAGCCCGATGCCGAATCGCCCGAGTTGGAAACGGCCGCCGCGCCGGCGCTGCCGGACCGCCTCTCCACCGATCCGGAGAGCCCCTGGTACGACGAGGACCTGCTGACGCGCGGCGTCGGCATCAAGTTCAAGGGCGCCGAGAAGACCAACGTCGAGGAATACTGCGTCAGCGAGGGCTGGATCCGCGTCTCCGTCGGAACCGCCCGCGACCGCAAGGGCCGGCCGCTGACCCTCAAGCTGCAGGGTCCCGTCGAGCCCTATCTCCGCGATCCGGAGTAGGGCGCGGCTTCCGGCCCTCCCGGGGCTCCTGCCCTCTCCCGCCCCGGCGGGAGAAGAGCCTGTCCTTGACCTGATCCGGGTGGCGCGCAGCGCCGGATGAGCGCGTCCGGACGTCTGGCAGAAACGCGAAGACCCGCGCTCTCGCGCGGGCCCTCATCCGCCCTTCGGGCACCTTCTCCCGGCGAGGCCGGGAGAAGGAAGAAACGTCAGGCCTGGGGCTGCGGCTCGAGACCGACGTCGCCCTCGCCGCCCTTGCCGCGCGCCTTGCCGGCGCCGGTGGTCGGCACCACCGAGTGCCGCGGCGGGCCGGAATCGTCGCCGGTGTCGCGGATCGGCGGCTTGCCGGCGAGGAGGTTGCGGATCTCGTCGCCCGACAGCGTCTCGTACTCGAGGAGGCCCTTCGCCAGGATCTCGAGCTCGTCGCGGTGCTCGGTGAGGATGCGCGTCGCCTCGGCGTAGCCCTCCTCGACGAGGCGCTTCACCTCCGCGTCGATCTTCTGGGCCGTCGCCTCCGAGATGTTCTGCTGGCGCGACACCGACATGCCGAGGAAGACCTCGTCCTGGTTCTCGCCGTAGGCGACGGTGCCGAGCTGGTCGGAGAAGCCCCAGCGGGTGACCATCGCCCGGGCGAGCTTGGTCGCCTGCTCGATGTCGGAGGAGGCGCCGGACGTGACCTTCTCCTTGCCGAAGATCTGCTCCTCGGCCACCCGGCCACCCATCAGGATGGTGAGGCGGGAGATCATCTGCTCGTAGCTCATCGACAGCTTGTCGCGCTCCGGCAGCTGCATGACCATGCCGAGGGCGCGGCCGCGCGGGATGATCGTCGCCTTGTGGACCGGGTCCGTCGCCTTGACGTGCAGGGCCGTCACCGCGTGGCCGCCCTCGTGGTAGGCGGTCAGGCGCTTCTCGTCCTCGGTCATGACGAGGGTCCGCCGCTCGGCGCCCATCATCACCTTGTCCTTGGCGTCCTCGAAGTCGGCCATGGTGACGAGGCGCTTGCCGCGCCGGGCCGCCATCAGGGCCGCCTCGTTGACGAGGTTCATGAGGTCGGCGCCGGAGAAGCCGGGGGTGCCGCGGGCGAGCACCTTGAGGTTCACGTCGGGGGCGAGCGGCACCTTGCGCACGTGGACCTTGAGGATGCGCTCGCGGCCGACGACGTCCGGGTTCGGCACGACGATCTGGCGGTCGAAGCGGCCCGGGCGCAGCAGCGCCGGATCGAGCACGTCCGGGCGGTTGGTCGCGGCGATGAGGATGATGCCCTCGTTCGCCTCGAAGCCGTCCATCTCGACGAGCAGCTGGTTCAGCGTCTGCTCGCGCTCGTCGTTGCCGCCGCCGAGGCCGGCGCCGCGGTGGCGGCCGACCGCATCGATCTCGTCGATGAAGATGATGCAGGGGGCGTTCTTCTTCGCCTGCTCGAACATGTCGCGGACGCGGCTGGCGCCGACGCCGACGAACATCTCGACGAAGTCCGATCCCGAGATCGTGAAGAACGGCACGTTCGCCTCGCCGGCGATGGCGCGGGCGAGCAGCGTCTTGCCGGTGCCGGGCGGGCCGACGAGCAGCACGCCGCGCGGGATGCGACCGCCGAGGCGCTGGAACTTCTGCGGGTCGCGCAGGAAGTCGACGATCTCCTGGAGATCCTCCTTCGCCTCGTCGACGCCGGCGACGTCCTCGAACGTCACCCGGCCGTGGGCCTCGGTGAGGAGCTTCGCCTTCGACTTGCCGAAGCCCATGGCCTTGCCGCCGGAGCCCTGCATCTGGCGCATCACGAAGAGCCAGATGCCGAGGATCAGCAGCATCGGGAACCAGGAGATCAGCATGTTGAACAGCGAGAAGTTCTCGCCGGCGGGCTTCGCCGTGATCTGCACGCCCTTGGCTTCGAGCTTCTCGATATAGCCGGCATCGCGCGGGGCGTAGGTCTGGAACGCGCCGCCGCCGCTGCGGGCGTACTGGCCCGTGATGTTCTGGTCGGTGATCACCACCGAGCGGACGTTGTCGGACTCCACCTCGCTGAGGAACTGCGAGAACGGGATTTCCTGCGCGGCGGTGCGGCTCGTCGGGCTCTGGAAGAGCTGGAACAGCGCAATCAGCAGAAGCCCGATGATGACCCACAGGGCGAGGTTGCGGAACATGTTGTTCATAAGGGACCCTTCACCCCGGGTCGGACGGGCCCTCGGCCCCCGCGCCCCGACGCTCTTCGCTGTCCAAGATAGGTCTCGCGGAGGCCTCTGCCAAGTTGACGGCCTGCGCGGAGCTGGCGGAAAGGCTGACGCACCCTCAAGAGGCCCTCAATTCGATGTGCACGAGGCCCCGCCAGACGGCGTCCGGGAAGACGTCGAAGGCCGGGACGGCCACCAGGGCGCCCCCGGCGAAGGCGGCCGGCACCGTCGCGAGCACGGCCGCCGGCAGGCGCTCGCCGACTGGCCCAACGGCCGCCCGCGCACCCGTCCCGAGGGCCGCGATCGTCACGCCGGACGGGGCCGCGCGCGACAGGCCGGCGCGGAAGCGGCCGTCCCAGGCGAGGGTTCCGCCGGGCGCGAGCGGCAGCGACGGCAGGCCCCGACGGCCCGGCTCGCGGTGGACGAAGGCGATCGACCCGCGCACGTCGACGACCGCGCCGCCGAGGGTGCGGCGGACGCGCGCGCTGCCCGTGACCGGCTGAAGCTCGTCCCACAAACGCTCGAGCCGCTCGAGCCGTGGTCCATAGGGCTCGCCGCCGACCGCACCGACGGTCCGGGCGACAAGCCGCAGCGCCACCTCTTCGGGGGCCGTGGCAAGGGCGGCGAGATCGAGCGTCGCGAAGCCGCCGGCGTGGCGGGACATGGCCGTGGCGGCGAGGGCGTCGGTCGCGGCCTCGATGGCGGCGTCGGCGCGGGCGAGCCGGCGGGCGGCGGTCGCAAGGGCCGCCGGGGTCAGCCCCGCCGCGGCGAGCGGGGCGGCGAGCGTCCTGAGGCGCGGCCGGGCGAACCGCGGATCGGCGTTGCTCGGGTCCTCGATCCACGCCATCCCGTCGGCGGCAAGGCGCGCCCTGAGCGCATCCCGGTCGACGCCGAGGAGCGGCCGCAGCAGCACGACGTCGCCCTCGAGGGGCCGCGCCGGCCGCATCGCGGCGAGGCCGGCGAGGCCGCTGCCGTGGGCAAGGCGCATCAAGAGCGTCTCCGCCTGGTCGTCGCGGGTGTGGGCGGTGACGACGGTGTCGAGGCCGTTGTTCCGGGCGAAGGCGGCGAGGAGCCGGTAGCGCGCCGCCCGCGCCGCCGCCTGCAGGTCGGCCGACGGCTTGTCGCCGTCCCAGACGAGGGTGGCGTGGGCGAGGCCGCAGGCGCGCGCAGCCTCCGCCACCATCTCCGCCTCGGCCGCTGCTTCCGGCCGCAGCCGGTGGTCGACGGTGGCGACGACGGCCGGCGGCACGGCGCCGACAGTTCCCGCGAGGCCGTCACGCCAGCGGGCGAAGAGGTGGAGGAGGGCGAGGGAATCGGAACCGCCGGAAACGGCGAGCACCAGCCCGCGGCGTCCGCCGAGGCCCGCGAAGAGGGCGGGCAGGTCGCCGTCGGAAAGCGGCGCCGGCCGGTCGGGTCGCGGGGGCTCGTCCAACGCCGTGCCGGCCCTCCGCGGCTCAGCAGCCCGCCGTCTGCTGCTCGGCGGTGACGCGGTCGCGCAACGAGGGCGACGCCTGCGGATAACGCTGCAGGAGCTCGGCATAGGAGGCGCAGGCCGCGTCCTTCTCGCCGATGCCGGCGAGGGACTGGCCGAGCTTGAAGAGGCTGTCCGGTCCCTTCCGGCTGTCGGGATATTCCGTGTAGCCCTTCAGGAAGGCCTGGGCCGCGGCGCGGTAGTCGGCGCGCGCATAAAGGCTCTCGCCGAGCCAGAACTGGGCGTCGGGCGCGAGGCGATCGCCCGGGTGGGCGTCGAGGAAGCGGCGGAAGCCGGCTTCCGCGGCGCCGTACTCGCCGCGCATGACGTGGTTGTAGGCCGCGTCGTAGGCGTCACGCGGATCGAGCGGCGAGGGCAGGGCGGCGACCTGGGTGCCGGGTGCCGGCGGATAGGTGGCGTCGCTCGCCGTGTCGAGCGGCGGCAGCGCCTCGGTCGGCACGGGACCGGGCAACGGGCCCCCGCCGCCGGACATCGCCGTGAGGTCGAGGGGGCCGCTGCTGAAGTCGAAGCCGCCGGCCGAATCGACCGGCAGCTGGCCGAGCGACTGCGGTGGCGCGGCGGTCACGGCGGACGAGCCGGCGGTGACGCCCGGCAGCGCCTCGGCCGGCGCGAGCGGCTCCATGGCGAAGCCCGAGCTCACGTCGAGGGCGCCACCGTCCGGCGCCGTCGGGGCCGCGGGGGCGGTGTCGGGGATGGAAAGTCCGGCGGTGTCGGTGGTCCCGGCCGGCGGTGCGGCGGCAGGGGCGTCCGTGCGCTTCTTGCCGCGACCAGCCTCGAGCTCCTGGAAGCGGAACTCGTTGTCCTCCTGCATGCGGCGGATCTGCTCGGTCAGCTGGCGGATCTGGAACGAAAGCTCCTCCACCTGGCCGTTGAGGGTGCGCATCTGCGTCTCGATGCGCTCGATGCGCAGCGCCGTCTCGCCGGCCTGGCGCGTGCTGCCGGGGGTGTCGCGGATGATCTGGGCAGTGTCCCAGGCCTGCTGGGCGCCCGCCGGCGCCGCCACCATGACGAGCACCGCCGCGGCCGAGGCGGCCGCCATCCGTGCCGGACCGGGAAACGCTCCCCGCCCGTCCGCGCAACGCCGTCCCGCACCCAGCATCCGCATCGTCATCGACCGCCTCTCGACCTCAGCCAGCGTCCCGCCCGGACCGCCGACGGTTTCCATGCGCGCGGGCCGCCGTCAAGGCACACGCGAAACGAAGGAGGGCCGCGGCGCTGATCGCGCTCGCGGCCCTCTCATCTGTCGCCTGCCTCTGCGGCCATTTGAGGGCTCGCCGGAGGCCGCGTCGCGGCGTTGCCGCGGCGGCGTCCGGACGTGCCGGCCCGTCAGCTGCCGGCGGCGTTCAGCACCGTCACGGCGCGCCGGTTCTGCGTCCAGCAGGACTCGTCGTCGCACACCGCCACCGGGCGCTCCTTGCCGTAGGAGATGACGCGCAGGCGCGAGGGGTTGATGCCGCGGCTGACGAGGTAGGCGCGGGCCGCGTTGGCGCGGCGGGCCCCGAGGGCGAGGTTGTACTCGCGGGTGCCGCGCTCGTCGGCGTGGCCCTCGACGGTCGCCGAGTAGCGGTTGTACTGGGTCAGCCACTGGGCCTGGCGGTCGAGGATGGCGCGGGCCTGGGCGTTGATCTCGGAGGAATCCTCCGTGAAGTAGACGCGGTCGCCGACATTGACGACGAAGTCCTGCGGCGAGCCCGGCGCGACGGTGCCGGCGCCGGGCGCCACGTCCTTCTTGGCGCAGGCGGCGGCGGCGAGCACGAGCGCGAACACGACCGCGAGACGGGCCACCCGTCCTTGACCCGAAAACAGCTGCATGAGGGGTTCTCCTTTGCGCCGGGCGACCCCCGGGGCACTCGCTCGGACGTTAGTGTGCGATGGTTAAATGGCGGTTGTTCGACGTGGTGAAGGGCCCCTTAACGCACCCTCCGGCCGCGCCAGGCTTCACGGCAGCGGCGGCGACCAGGCGGGGTCGGAGGCGAAGCCGTTCGTCTCGATGCGCCGCTCGTTGCGGCCGGTGAGGTCCACCGTGAAGAGCGAGGGGCCGCCGCCGCCGCCGCTCTCGCGGAAGAACATCAGCACGCGGCCGTTCGGCGCCCAGGTCGGGCCCTCGTTGTGGAAGCCTTCCGTCAGGATGCGCTCGCCGGTGCCGTCGGGCTTCATCACGCCGATGGCGAAGCGGCCCTGGTGCTGCTTGGTGAAGGCGATGAGATCGCCGCGCGGCGACCACACCGGCGTCGAGTAGCGGCCGGGGCCGAACGAGATGCGCGTCGCGCCGCCGCCGCCGGCCCCCATCACGTAGAGCTGCTGCGAGCCGCCGCGGTCGGATTCGAAGACGATCTGCGAGCCGTCCGGCGAGTAGGACGGGCCGGTGTCGATGGAGGCGGAGTTCGTGAGCCGCGTCAGCTGCTTGGAATTGAGGTCCATCGCGAAGATGTTGGCGTTGCCGTCCTCCTGCAGGCTCATCACCACCCGCGAGCCGTCGGGCGAGAAGCGCGGCGAGAACGACATGTTCGGGAAGTCGCCGAGCTTGACGCGCTGGCCGGTGCCGATGTCGAGCAGGTAGACCTGCGGGACGCCGCCGCCGTAGCTCATGTAGGTGATGCGCTGGCTCGTCGGCGAGAAGCGCGGCGTCAGCACGAGGGCGTCGCCGTTGGTCAGGGCGCGCATGTTGGCGCCGTCCTGGTCCATGATGGCGAGCCGCTTGACGCGCTTGTCCTTGGTGCCGCTCTCGGACACGAAGACGATGCGGGTGTCGAAGTAGCCCTGCTCGCCCGTGAGGCGCTGGTAGACCACGTCCGCGATCTTGTGGGCGAGGCGGCGCCAGTTCTCGGCGGAGGTGGTGAGGCTCTGGCCGGTCATCTGCTCGCCGGCGAAGACGTCCCACAGGCGGAAGTCGGCGCGGAGGTTGCCGCCCTCCGGCGTCACCGTCCCGGTGACGAGGGCCTGGGCGTTGATCGCCCGCCAGTTGGCGAAGTTCGGCGTCGAGGAGGCGTCGACGGCGCGGTCGATGAAGGCCGCCTGGTCGAGCGGCATGAAGAGGCCGGACGAGCGCAGGTCGTTGGCGATCACCTCGACGATCTGCCGGCCCATCGCCGGATCGCCGCCGAAGTCCGGCAGGGCGATCGGCATCGGCTCGACGACGCCCTGGTTGATGTCGATCTCGATCAGCGCGGCGGCCGGCGTCACGGCGGCGCCGGCGAGCCCGAGCCCCGCCGCCACGGCGACGGCGGCGCCGAGGACGTTCCTCCGCAACACCGCAAGGCGCGAGGCGACGCGCTCGGAGAAGGTGCAGCGGCGGTCGGCGTCGGCGGCGATCGAAGGCGTGGTGGCGAAGAGCATGGGCAGGAACCGCGTCAGGGGGCGCTGGACAAGGGCGGAGCGGGCGGCGCTGGGGAGCGCGCCGGCAATGGCGGCGGAAAGCGTAGAGATTGTGGCGGCGGACGTCATCCGCCGTACATCTCGCGCGGGTCGAAGTTCACGATCACCTCATCCCAGGTGTCGTACTTCTCGGCCGGGAGGTTGTAGGGCTGGCAGCGCAGCACGGCGCGGCGGGCCGAATCGGCGGCTGCCCGGAAGAACGGATGCGAGCCGGAGTTCTCGACCGTGGGATTGCCGGAGACGGTGCCGTCCTGGTTGAGGCTGAAGCGGATCTTGACGACGAGCTGGTCGCCGTCGCTCGCCCCGACGGGCGGGTTCCAGCAGCGCGAGATCATCCCGCGCAGCGCGTCGAGCTCCGACTGCGTCATCTTCGAGACCGTCTTGCCCGTCGACGAGCCGAGCGCGGTCTGGCCGGCCGGCGTCTGCGTGCCGCCGCCGGAGGGCTGCTGCTTGTCGAGGAGGGCGGAGATCTTGTCGGAGTTGAACTTGCTCTCCGAACTCGCCGTCGCCGTCTGCGTCACCTTCTTCGGCGGCGTCGGCTTCGACTTCGGCGTCCGCGACGCCTGGGCCGGTGCGGCCGTCGTCTCCTTCGGCGGCGGGGGGGCCTCGGCCGGCTGTTCGGCGGGCGCCGGCTCCGGCGGAGCGGGCTCCGCCTCCTGCGGGGCGGGCTCCGGCTCGCTCACCTCGGCCGGCTCCGGCTCGGGCGGCGGCGGTGCGCCGGCGTCGGGCAGGGCGGCGACCTCGCTCGGCTCCGGCACCGGCGGGGCGTCCTGCGAGGTCTGCGAGGTCCCGGCGTCCTCCACCGGCGGGGCGTCCGGCGTCTCGGTCTCGACCGTCGAGGCGCGCTCGACCTCAGCGTCCGGTGCGGTCTTCGAGCCGAGGCGCAACTGGGTGATCTCGCCGATCTCGACGAGCTCCACCGGCATCGCGTCCACCGGCTCCGACGGATAGGGCTGCGCGCCCGGAAGCCCGATGACGGCCCAGGCGACGATCGCGACGTGTCCGAGGATCGAGACGATCGGTCCGACGCGCATCAGCTCAGCTGCCCTGTTCCTCCAGGGTGACGAGACCGATGCGGCGGAAGCCGGCCTGGTTCAGCCGACCCATCACCTGCATCATCGCGCCGTATTCGGCGTCCCGGTCACCGCGCACGAAGATGCGCTCCTCGTAGCCCGCGGTGGCAATCGCCTGCAGCCGCGGCACCAGTTCCTCGACGGTGATCTCCGTGTCCTGCAGGTAGATCTTGCCGTCGCTGCCGACCGACACCGTCAGCGGCTCCGTCTCGGTCTGCAGAGCCTTCGCACGCGTTTCGGGCAAATCGATGGGCACCCCGACCGTCAGCAGCGGCGCCGAGATCATGAAGACGATGAGCAGCACCAGCATGACGTCGACGAACGGCGTCACGTTGATCTCGCTGATCGGCGCCGAGCGCCGCCGGCGGTTCCGCCGCCCGCCGCCGCCACCGCCCCCGACGGGGCCGACCGAAGCGCCCATCGCTCAGGCCCTCTCGTCGATCTGGCGCGACAGGATCGCCGAGAACTCGTCGGCGAAGCTCTCCATGCGGCTGCCGAGGTGCGACACCTCGGCGTTGAACTTGTTGTAGGCGATGACCGCCGGGATCGCCGCGAGCAGGCCGAGAGCGGTGGCGAAGAGCGCCTCGGCGATGCCCGGCGCGACGACCGCAAGGCTCGTGTTGTTGGAGGCGGCGATCGACTGGAAGCTCGTCATGATGCCCCAGACCGTGCCGAAGAGGCCGATGAAGGGGGCCGCCGAGCCGACGGTGGCGAGGACGAGGAGCCGCTTTTCCAGCCGCTCCGTCTCGCGGGCGATCGTCACGTCCATGACCCGGTCGATGCGCTGGGAGAGCGAGGCGATCGCCGGGCGGTCGCCTTCGTGGCTGCGCTTCCACTCGCGCATCGCCGCGACGAAGAGGGCCGCGAGGGCGTTCGCCGGCCGTCCAGCGAGGCTGCGGTAGAGTTCCTCGAGCGACTGCCCCGACCAGAACACCTCCTCGAAGCGGTCCATCATCTTCCGCGTGCGGGCGACGAGGATGAACTTGTCGACGATGATCGCCCAGCACCAGATCGACGCGACGACGAGGCCGATCATCACGAGCTTGACGACGAGATGGGCCTGCATGAACAGCGCGATCAGCGAGATGTCGGCGTGGGGCGCCGCCGCCAGCACCTCTGTCGTCACGTCAGCGGGGTTCATCGTTGGTCCTCGTTCTTCGCGTGGGGCGCCACCGGTCCGCGGCGGGCATCGCGGTGCTCCGTCCGCGGCGCCGGAGGGCGCCGTGCATCAGCCGTGCCGATCGTCGTCGTGACGGCGGCGGGCGCTCGGCGACGGCAACGCGATACCCGGCCGTCGCCGGGACTGAACGCCCGCCGCCGAGCGCCTGCTTTGTCGGCAATCGTGTCGAAACTAGGTTCGCACCGCCGCCACGGGCAGCCACGCCCGGCCGCGCGCCACCCGCCTCCTACCTGCGCGGAACGTGGTTGACGGCGGGTTAACGAGGGAAGGGCGAGCTCAGCCGAACCGCTCGCGAATCGCCGCGGGCAGCCGGCACGGCCGGCCCGCGCCGTCGATGACGGCCACCGTCACGCTCGCCGTCACCAGCACCTCGCCCTTACGTGTGACTGTCTGGTCGAGGACGATGCGGGCGCCCGACAGGTCGCCCCGGCGCGTCGTCACCTCGAGCACGTCGTCGATTGTCGCCGGCCGGCGGAAATCGAGCGTCATGGTCCGCACCGCGAAGGCCCGCGCGCTCCCGAAGGCGCCGGCCGCCATCGCCGCGTGGCCGATGCCGAGGAGCCGCAGGAAGTCCGTCCGCCCCCGCTCGAGAAAGCGCAGGTAGCTCGCGTGGTAGACGACGCCGGAGAAGTCGGTGTCCTCGTAGTAGACCCGCACCGGCAGCACGTGCCCGCCGTCGACGAGGCGCCCGGCGAGGTCGGGCCAAGCGGCGGCGGGGAGCGGGGCGGGCTGGGTCATCGCCATCGGGTTAGGGCTGGAGGGCAGCGAGGGCAAGTTCAAGAAAGGGTCCGCGCGCCCAGCCCGCATCGCAGCTGGCCCTGCCTGGCTCGGCGCGGCAATTTACTCGGCGCCTCTCTCCCATCCGCCGTTCCACCCTCCGGGGTCATTCCCGGCCTTGTGCCGGGAACCCATTCGCTTCCACGGGGAGACGCTATCCGGCTTGGCGGGTTGCCGGTCCGGTGCATGGGTTCCCGGCACAAGGCCGGGAATGACGACGGGGAGGAGGCGCGTTCCTCAACGCAGCGTTACGCGTGATGAGGGACTATCGCCGACCCTTCTCCATTGTCGTGACCGGGCTCGACCGGGCCATCCATCCACCCGGCAACGTCTGCCGTCGTCCGCGCAAGAATGGCCTCCCCCGCGAGGGGGAAGGGTTCGCGAACGCTGTTCGCGGCAAATCTCGTCGGGCTCAGGCCGCGTGCACCTTCGGCCCATAACCCCCATCTTCCCCCCCGCCCCACAAACCACTATCTCTGCGGCCGACCCTTTTCCTCCCCGGCCGCCCCCGCGGGCCGGCAACAGGAGCATCCCGGACATGGCAGCCAATCCGGCGACCGCAGCCGCGCAGGTGGCGCCCGAGGGCGCGAACCGCATCCCCGTCACCGTGCTCACCGGCTTCCTCGGCTCCGGCAAGACGACCCTCCTCAACCGCATCCTCACCGAGGACCACGGCAAGCGCTACGCCGTGATCGTCAACGAGTTCGGCGAGGTCGGCATCGATGCCGACCTCCTCGTCGATACCGACGAGGAGGTGTTCGAGATGAACAACGGCTGCATCTGCTGCACCGTCCGCGGCGACCTCATCCGCACCGTCGAGAACCTCCTGAAGCGCAAGGGCGCCTTCGACGCCATCCTGGTCGAGACCACCGGCCTCGCCGACCCGGCCCCCGTCGCCCAGACCTTCTTCATGGATGACACCGTCCGCGCCGCCGCCGCGCTCGATTCCGTCGTCGCGGTGGCCGACGCCAAGCACCTCGCGCTGCGCTTCGCCGACAGCCGCGAGGCGGTCGACCAGATCGCCTTCGCCGACGCGATCCTCCTCAACAAGACCGACCTCGTGACGCCGGCCGAACTCGCCGAGATCGAGCGCGCCATCCGCGCGGTGAACCCCTTCGCCACCATCCACCGCACCGAGCGCTGCGCCATCGCCCTCGACAAGGTGCTCGACCGCGGCTCCTTCGACCTCGAGCGCATCCTCACCCTCGACCCGGAATTCCTGCACGGCGAGGACCACCACCACGATCATGATCACGAATGCGGCCCCGACTGCGGCCACGACCATCACCACCACGACCATGATCACGATCACCACCACCATGACGACCACCACCACCACGACCACGTGGCGGCGGCCGGCATCACGTCTGTCTCGCTGAAGGCCGGCGACCTCGATCCGGAGCGCTTCTTCGCCTGGATCGGCCGCATCACCCAGGAAGAGGGGCCGAACATCCTGCGCCTCAAGGGCATCCTGGCGCTGAAGGGCGACGCGGACCGCTACGTGGTGCAGGGCGTCCACATGATCATCGAGGGCGACCACCAGCGGCCGTTCAAGCCGGGCGAGACGCGCGAGAGCCGCCTCGTCTTCATCGGCCGCGACCTCGACCCGAAGGCACTCGAGGCGGGCTTTACCGCCTGCGCCGCCTGAGCCGGCAGCCTCCCGCGTGGCCACCGCCTCGAAAGTCCGCGTCGCCGTCGCCGAGCACGTCCTCGGCGCCTACGTCATCACGGCCGACTTCCTCGCCGGCCGTCCGGTCTTCGCGCTCGGCGACGGCACGGTGCGGATCGACCGGGGCGGCACGCTCGAAACCGTCCGCACCCATCCCGCCGCGCTGCTCGCCGCCGCTGTGGCGGGAGACGGCGGCACCCTCTATGCCGGCGGCGACGACGGCCGCCTCGTCGCCGTCCATCCGGACGGCACCACCGAGGAGCGCGCGTCCGTCGGCCGCGTCTGGATCGACCAGGTGGCGGCCGGGCCGAACGGCGCCATCGGCTTCGCCGGTGGCCGCAACGCCTGGGTGATCCGCCCGGACGGCACGCTGAAGACCTTCGCCCACCCGCGCTCGGTCGGCGGCGTCGCCTTCGCCCCGAAGGGCCTCCGCCTCGCCGTCGCCCGCTACGACGGCGCGACCCTCTGGTGGGCCGGCACCGAGGCGCCGGCGCAGCAGCTCGAGTGGAAGGGCATGCACGCCCTCGCCACCTGGTCGCCCGACGGCAAGTACCTCGTCACCGCGATGCAGGAGAACGCCCTGCACGGCTGGCGCATCGCCGACGGCCGCCACATGCGCATGACCGGCTACCCGGCCAAGGTGCGCTCGCTGTCGTGGTCGCCGAAGGGGCGCTTCCTCGCCTCCGCCGGCGCCAACGCCGCGGTGCTCTGGCCCTTCCACCACAAGGACGGGCCGATGGGCCGGCCGCCGCTCGAGCTCGGCTACCGCGACGTGCTTGCCACCCGGGTCGCCTGCCACCCCGAGGACGACGTGGTGGCGATCGGCTACATCGACGGCGCCATCGACGCCGCCCGCATCGAGGACGCCGCGGTGGTGCGCCTGCGCGAGCCCGACGGGTCGCCGCTCTCGGCCCTCGCCTGGGACGCCGACGGCGGCCGCCTCGCCTTCGGCGGCGAGGGCGGCAACGCCGGTGTCATCGACCTCACCTGAGGTCGGCCCGGCGGGAACTGCCCCGCCGGCCCGGCGTTCCCGCCCGGCGGTGCAGGTCGCGCGGATGGTCGCGCCGCTGCGCCGCCACGGCCGGTCCACGCGGCGACAAGGGAGTTTCAGCCGATGATCGGCAGGACGATCGCCGTCGCCTTGGCCGCCGTCGTCGGCGTCGGCGCCTCGCAGCTCCCCGAGTTCGGCCAGCAGTACCGCCAGCGCCTCGGCGGCGCGGTCGATGAACTGCGCCGCGTCGCGGCGAGCTTCGACCAGGACGCCGCCGACAACGGCCTCGACCGGCCGGCGGCCCTCGCCGAGATGTCGCGCAACCCGAGCGGCCTCGTGCAGGACCGTGCCGTCTCGATGGGCGTGACCATGGAGCGCCTCGAGGACCTCGAGGCGCAGCAGCAGGCCTTCCGCGACGCCGGCGCCTTCGGCCGCCTCTATACCCTCACCACCCACTTCGACGCGCCGCTCGTCGCCGCCACGTGGGAGGACTACGAGCCGGCCGTTCCCGTCACCTCTGAGGGCTTCGTCGCCGCCGGCGGCGGCTTCCTCGCGACGCTCCTCCTCCTCCTCGGCCTCGGCCGTCTGTTCCGCCGTCGGCCGTGAGTGCCGTCGGGGAGAACACGCTGGCGCAGGGGAGGCGGGAGCTCTGGGCCGCCGGCTACACCGCCGCCGAACTCGACGACGCACAGGCGCGCTTCGGGCTTCGCTTCCCGCCCGACCTCGCCACCCTCTTGCGCGAGCGTCGCCCGGCTGCCGGCTACGACTGGACCGGACCGGAGGAGCCGATCCGCCGGGCCCTTGCCTGGCCGCTCGAGGGCCTGCTTTTCGACGTTGAGAACGGCGTCTGGCATTCGCGCTGGGGCGAGCGGCCGCCCCAGCCCGAGGCGCGGGCGGAGGTCGTCCGGTCCCTCGTCGCGGCCGCGCCTCCGCTGATCCCGATCCTCGGCCACCGCTACCTGCCGGCGGAGCCTCTCGAGCCCGGCAATCCGGTGCTCTCCGTCTACCAGTCCGACATCATTCACTACGGCCGCGATCTTGAGGACTACTTCGCCCACGAGTTCGGCGGAGTCGCCGGACCCGTCTCAGGCCCCGTGCGCCGCATCCGCTTTTGGTCAGACATCATCGACGACCCCACGGGCACCGGGCCGACCTGACGTCTCACGCCCGGGCACACCGTCACTTCCTCTGCGGGCAGAGCGGGTCGCCGCGCAGGCAGCGGACATAGAGCGAGTAGAACACCGCCTCCGCGAGCTGCGGTGCCACTTCGGAGCTGCCCGCCGACGAGGCCATCACCATGACGCCGAGGCCGAGTTCAGGCGCCACCAGCGTCTGCGTGGTGAAGCCCGCGATGGCGCCGTCCTTGGCGAGCACGCGCGGCTTGCCACCGACCTTCGGGAACACCTGCCAGCCGAGGCCGGCCTGGGCGTGGCCGGCGGGGCATCCCGACAGCGCCGGCGGGCCCACCTCGCAGGCGAACGGCGTCTGCGCCAGCCGAAAGGCGTCGCGGATCGGCTTCGGGATCTTTCGGCCGCCGGTGCGGCGGGCGAGCATCGCCGCCTGGGTGAAGCGGGCCATGTCGCGCATGGACGCCTTCAGGAAGCCCGCCGGCGCGACGATCGCGACACCCTGGTGCTGGGGCGCCGGCGGCGCGAAGCGGACGATCGGCGAGGAAACGTAACCGGAGCCGCCGTCCGTCACCTCGACCACGCGGACGAGGCCCCCGATGGCGCGGCCGGCGACACGGGCCTCGGTTCCCCCCGTCGGTCCCTGGCCGCCGACGATGGTGAAGCGCGGCCGCGTCGCGCCGACCGCGATCGGCGCACGCAGCATCACCGCGACGACGCGCCCATCCTCGACGATCACCGGCGCGGTCGCGACGACCTCACCGTCGAGGGCGAGCCGCGGCCCCTGGTGATATCCGGCGCCCCCGTCGGACACCGAGACGGTGGTGACGCGCCCATCGGCTCCGGCAGTGGCGGAGAGAAGGGCGCCGCCGCCGCCGCCACCCTCCACCGTGACCGCGACGGACCCCGCCGGATAGGCCGCCCCTACCTCGATCAGCGCGACCGATGCGATGGCCCCGTCCTCCACCGTCGCCGCGCCGAAGGCGGGGCTGTAGCCGTTCGCCACCCGTGCGCGCGCCTCCTCCGGAACGCGGAGGAAGGTGCTCCGCATGCCGAGTGGCCGCAGGATGCGCGTCCGCACCTCGTCGAACCAGCCGTTCACCGACTTGTTGGTGATTGGCTGGCCGACCGGCGTGCCGAGGATGAGGCCGACGAGGGCGTTCGAGGTGTTGGAGTAGTTGTAGGGGGCGGGCAGCGCGGTCACCGGCGGTGGCGGTGCCGCCTGCCAGTTTCGGAGCCGCGTCTGCCGCAGCAGCGTCAGGAAGTCGGACGCGCCATAGTGCGGCAGGGTCGGCCGCAGCCCGTCCTTCTGCGGCGGCATGCAGCCGGTCTCTGCCGGCTGTTCGCCGTCCCGGCAGGTCGGCGGCACGTCGAGGAGACCGGAGGTGAAGATCGCCATTTCGCCAACGGTAATCTGCTGCTTCAGCGCCCCCTGCACGGCGCCGCCGAGCGGGCCGACCGCGGAGGCGAGGTCTCCGAGGTCGTCGTCGAGCGCGATCAGCCCGTCCGCCACCCACTGGGCGAGCACGTTCGTCGTCAGCACCTTAGTGTTGGAGCCAAGCGAGAAGATCGTGTCCGGCCCGACCGGCACGGCGGCGCGCTGCCCGGTGGCGAGCTTGGCGCTGCCATAGGTCAGGATCGCCGGCCTGTCTTCGCCGAGCACCACGGTGACGGCGAGCCCGATGGCGCGGCCGTGGGCGAGCGTCCACCCGGCCAGCGGATCGACGACGGCGGCAAGCGCCGCGTCCGCCGACGGCGCCTCGTCCGCGAGCGCGCGATGGGTGAGGGGATCGGCGAGGCCGAGGACGGCGGAGACGAGAAGCACGGGAAGGTCCGCGGACGAGATCGCCCGCTGCCGGAAAACAGCCGTCGCCATCGCAGACCCCCGGTCGCGATCAGCCCTCCCCGCCCGAAACCAAGGCTACCGGAGCGTGCGTGCGGCGGCAACGGCACGCCGCACCGCCCACACCCCGGAGCCTCGTCTCGCTAGAATTCCACCACCGACTGGAAGCCGCCGTAGATCATCCGCTTGCCGTCGAAGGGCAGGTTTTCCATCTGCGGCTTCATGCGCGGGTCGGCAAACACCTTCTGCATCGTCTCGTCGCGGGCGGCGCGCGAGGGATAGGTCGCCCAAGCGAACACCACCACCTCGTCGTCCTTCGCCATGACGGCGCGCGGGAAGGAGGTGTGCTCGCCGACGCTCACATCGTCGGCGAGGCACTCCATGTAGGAGAGCGCGCCGTGGTCCATCCACACCTGGCCGGCGAGCGTCGCCGCCTCCTTGTAGGCCTCGAGGTTCTCCTTCGGAACGGCGAGCACGAAACCGTCGACATAGGGCATGACGCTCTCCTTCGCGGGGGCTGTGGACCTCAAGGACGTTCGGGGCCGGTCGCTGCCGACAGTCCGCGTCCGATTTTCCCTTGTTTTCAGCCGACGGGGTGGACCCCGCCGTCGGCCTCGGAAAATCAGCAAACCGGTTTGTCGGCCCGCGCCCGTCCGCGGCGTCCTCGGCAGCGAACGTCGCAGCGTGTGGAGGAGTTCGATGCGCGGTTCGCAAGTGTCCCCCGTGTTCGCCGGCCCCTCGTCGCGCCGGTCCACCGTCCCGGCCCTCACCGGCCTTGCCTGGCTCGCCGTGTTCTCGGCCGGGCTCGAGGCGGCGCCGGCGGTCGAGAGCGGCTACGCCACCGTCGACGACGGCCACCGCGTCTACTACGAGGTCGCCGGGCGTGAGCACACGGGTGTGCCGATCGTGCTCCTGCACGGTGGCATGATGTCGATCGACACCGCCTTTCCGGACCTCATCGAGCGCTTCGCCCGCACCCGCCGCGTCGTCGCCATCGAGGCCCAGGGCCACGGCCACACGGCCGACCGCGACGGCCCGATCCGGCTCGAAAGGATGGCTGCCGACGTGGTCGGCGTCCTCGACCATCTCGGCGTGCCGCGGGCCGATCTCCTCGGCCACAGCCTCGGCGGCATGACGGCGACCCTTGTCGCCATCCGGAGGCCGGAGCGCGTCCGCACCCTGACGGTGCTCAGCGCCTCCTTCCATTTCGAGGGTTTCCTGCCCGAGCTCGCGGCGATGAACCGCGACCCGACGCTCGCCCCCTCGCCGGAGCTCGTGCCGCTCTTGCCGACCGCGCGCCACTTCGCCGAGTGGACAGAGAGCTACCAGCGCAACGCGCCCGACCCGGACGGCCTCGGCCGCGTCCTCACCCGCCTCAACGCCTTCCTCGTCGCCTGGCCCGGCTTCGGCGATGCCGAGCTCGCCGGCATCAGCGCCCCGACGCTGATCGGCTACGGCGACCGCGACTTCTTCACGCCCGAGAGCATCCACGCCTTCGTCCGCCTGGTGCCGAACGCTTCGCTCGCCATCCTGCCCGACACCACGCACACCGACGTCGTCGACCGCGGCGCCTGGCTGGTGCCGTTGATCGAAGCCCACATCGCCGCGCGTGAACGGGGCGCCGACTGAGCGGCGCGCCGCCGGCGGCCCGCCACCCTCGTCGCCAGCGGGGAACGCGCACCGGTGGCGAGGGTCCACCCTGCTGTCCGGGGCTGCCGGGATAGTCCTCGCAATTCCCCGGGAGCGGCGTAGAATGGTGGCTTCGAATTCTTTTGTAGTCGGTGATTTTCGCTTTCCGCGTGAAAGTCTCGGCGGTTTCCGGTGACAACTCGATCCCACTGATCGATCGGTTCAAAAGATCGAAGCCGCTACCGGCGCGGCTCGCCGGTTTCGCTTCTGCACCACGGTGTTCCCATGTCCATCCGTTTTCTCAACGCCAGCCGCAGCTACGACGCCTCCCGTCGCAGCGTCTGCTTCTGGGGCCACGACGCCACCTTCGAGATCACCTTCAGCGTCGAGGAGGACGCGCTGCGCCTGATCAGCCCGAAGTCGAACCGCGGCGAGGCTGGCTTCCTGCAGGCCTTCGACGCCAACCGCTCGCGCATCGAGACGGCCGCCAGCAAGGCCTACAGCCGCTCCCGCCAGAGCTTCTACCGCCTCTCCGCCGCGGACGTCTGAGCGCACCCCCTCACGGCCACGCCACCGCGGGCGGCATGGACGAGAGGATCGAGTCGACGTTGCCGCCGGTCTTCAGGCCGAACAGCGTGCCGCGGTCGTAGATGAGGTTGAACTCCACGTAGCGGCCGCGCCGCACCATCTGCTCGCGGCGGTCCGCCTCGGTCCACGGCGCCGCGAGGTTCGCCCGCACGATGCGCGGGTAGACGTCGAGGAGCGCCTCGCCGACGGCGCGGGTGAAGGCGAAGTCGGCCTCCCGGTCGCCACTGTCGAGATAGTCGTAGAAGATGCCGCCGACGCCGCGCTGCTCGTTGCGGTGCTTGATCGTGAAGTAGTCCTCGCACCAGGCCTTGTAGCGTCCGTAGTCGGCCACGGCGTGACCGGCGCAGGCCGAGCGCATCGCCGCGTGGAAGGCGATGGTGTCCGGGTCCTCCTGGGTGCGCCGGCGGTCGAGCATCGGCGTCAGGTCGGCGCCGCCGCCGAACCAGCGCTTCGTCGTCGCGACGAGCCGCGTGTTCATGTGCACCGTCGGCACGTGCGGGCTCCACGGGTGGACGATCAGCGAGATGCCCGAGGCGAGGAAGCGCGGGTCCTCGGAGGCCCCGGGGATCTGCGCCCGGAACTCCGGCGCGAACTCGCCGAAGACGGTCGAGACGTGGACGCCCGCCTTCTCGAAGACGCGGCCGCGCAGCATGCCCATGACGCCGCCGCCGCCAGGCGCGCCGTCGTGGTCGGTGCGCGTCCAGGCCGTGCGCTCGAAGCGGCCCGCCGGCCCCTCGACGGCGCCGGCGAGGCCCTCGGCCTCCGCCTCGATCTCCTCCAGCGCCGCATGGATGCGGTCGCGCAGCGCCTCGAACCAGGCCCGCGCCCGCGCCGCCAGCACGTCGTCGTGCGCCGAGGCTCCCGCCGGCGTCCCGGCTCCCGCCGCACCTGCCCCCGTCTCCGTCGTCTCCACGCCTCGCGCCTCCAGCCTTGGGTCTCGTTGATCCGGCGCGAAGGGGGCGCCGGTCGTTCCTGTCTGTTCAGGCCCGCCGGCCGGCGAGGCCCGCCACCGATGTCGTCACCGCATGCACGGCGAAGCCGAGGAAGAGGAGCCCCGAGGCCCTGACGATCCACAGCTCGTGGCGCCGGTAGAAGCGCCGCACCACGCCCGCGCCGGTGACGGCGATCAGGATGACGTAGGAGGCGACGAAGCCGCCGCAGGCAGCGGCGAGCAGCCCTGGCACGCCGGCCCAGTCGAGGCCGGCGGCGTAGCTCGCGAGCACCGCCGTGAAGGTCGCGACCGCCACCGGATAGCCCTTGGGATTGGTCAGCCCGAAGATCAGCCCGCGCCGGAGCGGCCGCTTCACCACCGTGTCGAGGGTGCCCTCGCTCGTCCGCTTCACCGTCACCGCCCGCCAGCCGAGCCAGCCGAGATAGGCGCCGCAGGCAAGGCCGAGCACGTCGAACACCACCGAGCCGATGGCCTTTGCCCCGACGATGGCGGTGAGCGCCAGCGCCGTCCAGACGATGTCGCCGACGAAGTGGCCCGACAGGAACGCCGCCCCCGCCCGCCGCCCCTGGTTCGCCGAGATGCCGAAGAGGGCGAGCACCGCCGGCCCCGGCGTGATGCCGTAGACGAAGCCGGCGAAGCCGGAGGCGAGAAGCAGCGAGGTGTTCATGGGGAGGACCCGCGCGAGAGACGAGCCCGACACGACCATCGCCGCGGGCGGCGGTCAAGCGGCCGCCGTCACCGGCGGCGGTAGAGCACCAGCGTCAGGGGGGCGAGGAGGAGCGTCAGGATCACCGGGGCGGCGAGCGCCAGCGCCACCTCGCTCACCGTCGCGGTACCCGCCATCAGGCCGCGCATGGCCGTCGTCATGAACGTCACCGGGTTGACGTCGACGAAGGCCTGCAGCCAGTCGGGCATCGTCGCCGGGTCGACCATGATGTTGGAGGCGAAGTTGATCGGGAACAGGAAGGCGAACCCGATCGTCATCACCGCCGTCGGCGTCTTCAGGAGCAGGCCGAGGACGAGGAAGATCCAGCCGACCCCGAAGCCGATGACGAGGAGCAGCAGGAACGCCGCGACGACCCCGACGACGCCCGCCTCCGGCCGGTAGCCGAGGGCGAGGCCGATGCCGAGGATGATCCCGCCGGCGATGAGGTGGCGCAGGATGTCGCCGACCATCAGCCCGGCGAAGGGGGAGAGCGGCCAGATCGGCAGGGAGCGGAAGCGGTCGAACAGGCCCTTGCCGAGGTCGGTCGACAGCCCCATGCCCGAGTAGACGGCGTTGAAGACCACCGTCTGAACGAGGATGCCGGGGATGAACACCTGCAGGTAATCGCCGGGTGAGCCGGCGAGCGCGCCGCCGAACACGAAGGTGAACAGCAGCGTGAACATGATCGGCGTCATCACGAGGTCGAACAGCTGCTCCGGCACGTGGCGGAACTTCAGCACCGCCCGCCAGCCGAAGACGAGGGCGTTCGAGAAGGCCGACGGCGGCGGTGGCCGCGGCACGGAGCGCAACAGCGGCACGCCGCCGTGCGCGGGGGCGTGGTTCGTTGCCTCCATCCCGCTCGTCGCCGTCTCGCCAATCACCACCTCGTTCATGGCCGGTCCTCCCTGGGCGCCGCGACGGCATCGCCGCCGCCGGTCAGCGCGAAGAACACCTCGTCGAGGCTCGGCGAGGCCATCGAGAAGTCGGAAAGCTCGATCCCCGCCGCGATGAGGGCGGCGAGCGCCTCGTTCGCCGCCTGCGGGGTGCCGGCCATCACCGACAGCCGCGCGCCCTCGGGGCTGCGCTGCACGCTCGCGCCGAGGCGGGCCGCGAGCAGCTCCGCCGCCGCCTCGAGGCGGGCGGGGTCGGCGAGGGCGACGTGCAGGAAGCCGGAGCCGACGGCCGCCTTCAGCTCGCGGCTGGTGCCCTCGGCGATCTTGCGGCCGTGGTCGATGACGACGATGCGGGCGGCGAGCTGGTCGGCCTCGTCGAGATATTGCGTCGTCAGCAGGATCGTCACGCCCGAGGCGGCGAGCGCCCGGATCATCCGCCAGACGTCCTGGCGCGCCTTCGGGTCGAGGCCGGTGGTCGGCTCGTCGAGGAAGAGCAGGCCGGGCGTCACCACCAGCGAAGCGGCGATGTCGAGCCGGCGCCGCATGCCGCCGGAATAGTCCTTCACCTGCTTGCGCGCCGCATCCGAGAGCTCGAACGTGGCGAGCAGCTCGTCGGCCCGCGCCCCGGCGGCGCGGCCGCGGAAGCCCCACAGGCGGGCGAGCAGGATCAGGTTCTCGCGGCCCGTCAGGTCCTCGTCGAGGGAGGCGAACTGGCCGGTCATGGCGATCTCGCCGCGCACCGCCTGGGCGTCCGCCACGAGGTCGTGGCCCATCACCGTGGCAGTGCCGGCGTCGGGCGTCGACAGCGTCGCGAGCATCCGCATCAGCGTCGTCTTGCCGGCGCCGTTCGGGCCGAGGATGGCGAAGATCATGCCGCGCGGCACGTCGAGGTCGATGCCGTCGACGGCCCGCATCGTCCCGAAGATCTTGACGAGGCCGCGGGCCCTGACGGCGAGCGGCGCGTCGTCCGGGACAGTCGAGGGGTGAGCGGCAGGGGCTGGCGCGTCCATGACGGCGCTCCGTTCGGCCGGACTGCACACGCGGGGCAACCACCGCCCCCCGCGCCGGCGCGGCCGACGGCCGGGCAGGGAGGCGTCGGCATACACCAGCCAGACGCGAAAGGCGACGGTGGCACCCGCTCCGCTCACAGGGTTCTGAACGGCGCGGCGGGGGGCGGCGCCGTTCGCGGTGCTGTCCTTGGGGCCTGCCGACCCGACGGCTCAGTCGGCCTGCCACCGGCGCAGGACCTCGAAGCGGCACGTGTCGCAGCCCGGCTGGGCCGAGCAGCGCGTCTCGACGCAGCGCACGTCCGGGTGGACGAGCCGCGCATAGAGCCGCTCGAACACTGCCGCGTGCCAGTGGCAGAGCGGCGCCGGGCTCCGCTCGCCGCGCACGAGCGGGTTGTCGGCGATCTCGAAGGTCCACGGATCGACGACGCGGAACCGCCCGGAGCCGGCAAAGGTCCAGGCATGACGGGCGATGGCGGCGGACAGGGCGCGGGCGGCGAGCGGCGCCGGCAGCAGCCGCAGCACCGTCTGCGCCACCTTCGGGATGCGGTGGGCGAGGATGTAGTCGCCGGTGGCGAAGCCGGCGGCGCGGGCAAGGTCCGGGGCGCGGGCGGGGAACTCCGCCCGCAGGCGCCGGTGCAGCCGGGCGGCGTCGCCCTCCGGGATCATGTGCTCCCCGTCCGGCAGGCCGGCGAGCCCGGCGTCGGCGAGGAGGGCGGCGGTCCGCTCCGCGCCCTCCTGGCGCTCGAGGACGGCGGCGAACTGCAGGATGGCGTTCGGCCCGATCAGCCTGGCGTTCGGCCCTCCCGGCCCGCCGCGTTCCCCCTTGCGCCCGGCGGCCGCATCCTCAGCCGACCTCCATCTGCTCGGTGCCGCCACCGCAGACGCGGGCCGCGCCGCGCTCCTTCATCTGCGCCCGGACCGCCTCGCGCCGCTCGGCCGCCTTCGCCGCCCGGTCCGCGGCGGCCTCCCAGTCGGCCACCTGCGCCTCGGCGAGCTGGCGCGTCTCGTCGAAGTGGAAGTCCACCGTCGCCTTCGTCTGCGGCCCCCAGTAGCCGGCCTTGCCGAGGTCGTAGAAGGTGCGCCGGAAGCCCGCCTTCAGGAAGGCGTAGAGGCAGCCGAGCAGGTAGCGCCGCCGGAAGCCGGTGCCCCGCCACGGATAGTGGAACAGCGCCTTCTGCATGTAGAAGCGGCGGTAGTTGTTCATCACGCCGTCGAGCAGCTCGCCGCGCTCCATCGCCGCCGGCTTCATGATCGGCGTGACGAAGTTGTACTTCGAGAAGTCGTAGATCTCGACCTTGTCCTTCATTTCCTGGAACAGCGGCGTGTACGGCCAGGGCGTGTACATCGACCAGTTGGCAAGGTCGGGCTGCCAGTCCCACGCCATCCGATACGTCTCTTCCAGCGTCTCGGGCGTCTCGTTGTCGAGGCCGACGATGAACTGCGCCTCGACGAGGATGTCCGCCTCGCGCAGGAGCCGGATCGCCGTCTTGTTCTCCTCGACCTTGGTTTCCTTGTTGAACTGGTCGAGCTTCATCTGCGCCGCCGCCTCGGTGCCGAGGCTGACGTGCACGAGCCCCGCCTTGCGGTAGAACTTCAGGAGGTCGCGGTCGCGGTAGATGTCGGTGACGCGGGTGTTGATGCCCCACTTCACCTTCTGCGGCAGGCCGCGGGCGATCAGCTCCTCGCAGAAGGCGACGAACTTCTTCTTGTTGATGGTGGGTTCCTCGTCGGCGAGGATGAAGAAGCCGACGCCGTGGTTGGTGACGAGATCCTCGATCTCGTCGACCACGTCCTTCGGCTCGCGGACGCGGTAGTCGCGCCAGAACTTCCACTGCGAGCAGAACGAGCAGGTGAAGGGGCAGCCGCGGGCGAGGTTCGGGATGGCGACGCGCGTGCCGAGCGGGATGTAGATGTACTTCGCCCACTCGAGGATCGACCAGTCCGGCTTGATCTTCGACAGGTCCTTGACCGTGGCGGCCGCGGGCGTCGCGACGATCTCCGCGCCGTCGCGGAAGGCGAGACCGTGGATCGACCGCCGCGCCGCCGGCCAGCGGCCGTCGCGGATCGCCTCCATCAGCGCCGTGCAGATCTCCTCGCCCTCGCCCCGGACGATAACGTCCACCCACGGCGCCTCGGTCAGGACTTGGCTGAACATGAAGGTGGCGTGGACGCCGCCGAGCACCCGCACCGCCTTCGGCACCACCTCCGAGGCGATGCGCAGCACCTCCTCCGCGCGGTAGATCGACGGTGTGATCGAGGTGACGCCGACGACGTCCGGGGCGCAGGCGGCGATCTTCCGGGCGAGCTCCTCGTCCGGGACGTTGTCCGTCATCGCGTCGATGAAGTGGATGTCGTCGAACCCCGCCTGGCGCAGGTGCCCGGTGAGGTAGGCGACCCAGGCGGGCGGCCACGTCCCGGCGATCTCGGCCCCGCCGGAGCGGTAGTTCGGATGGACGAACAGGATCCGCATTGCCCTCACCCTCCCGTTTGTCCAGAGAGAGTGACACGGCTTTCGTCAGGTGAAGTTGACGCAGGTCAATTGGAAGGGAAGGGCCACCCGCCGTGGTGGCAGAGGAAGCGGGCGTGGGAAACGGCGGCGGCCGAGGAGGCCGGCCACTGAGTGTCGGCGGGCGGGCCGCTGGTCAGCCGGAACCCACTGGCCGCAGCCATCCTGCAAGGCAGCCGTCTTCCAAAGCGGCCGTCTCGCAATGCAGCCGTCCTGCAGAAAGTGAACCGCCGCCCCGGAGGTCCGGGGCGGCGGGGTCTGTGTCGTTGGCGGGGGGAGGCGGGCGGGCGGGGGCGGCGACGCCCCCGCCCGTCAGAGCTCGTCGCCGCCGAAGAAGCTGTCGAAGAAGCCGCCGCCGCCCTCGTCGCCGCCGCCCATGTCGGCGGCGCCGGGGTCGTCGGCGGGCGGCTCCTCGGCGGGGGCGGGCTCTGCCGCCTGCGCCTGGTCTCCCTGGAACATGCCGGCGATGGCGCTGCCGAGGAGCATGCCGCCGGCGACGCCCATCGCCGTCTGCGCCGCGCCGGCGAGGAAGCCGCCGCCCGCCCGCTGGGCCATCCCGCCGGCGCCCATGGCGCCCGCAGCGCCCATCGCGCCAGCGCCCATGCCGGCCGCGCCCATTCCGGCCGCACCCATCCCGGGTGCGCCCATCGGCTGGGCGGCCATCGGCTGGGCCCCCATGCCGACGCGCGGCACGGTCCGGGTCGGCCGCGGCGGCTCACGGGAGCCGCCGCCGAAGAGGCCGCCGAGCAGGCCGCCGCCGCCGGCCGGACGGCTGGCGAGCTCCTGCTCGAGCTCGGCGATGCGCGCCTCGGCCTCCTGCAGGGCGTAGTCCTGCATGACGATCGTCTGGGCCATGTAGTAGGGGGCGCCGGGCTGGCGGGCGATCTCGGCCCGGATGAACGCCTCCGCCTCGCCGTCGCGCGGCGGCGACTGGCTCTCGACCTGGCCGAGGCGCTGGAACAGCCCCTCGATCGCCTGGCGGTCGTTGTTGTCCATCGGTCTTGCTCCGTGCTGTGCCAGACGCGGGCTCACTCTTCCCGCTGGCCGGTGAACGACAGAAGAAGCTGGAAGATGTTGACGAAGTTGAGATAGAGCGAGAAGGCGCCGAACACGGCGAGCTTCTGCAGCGACTCGTCGCCGAAGTTCTCCGCGTACTGTTCCTTGATCGACTGGGTGTCCCAGGCGGTCAGGCCGACGAAGACGAGGACGCCGATCACCGAGATGGCGAACTGCAGGGCCGTCGAGCCGACGAACAGGTTGACGAGGCTGGCGATCACCACGCCGATCAGGCCCATGATGAGGAACGAGCCGAACTGCGAGAGGTCGCGCTTCGTGGTGTAGCCGTAGAGGCTCGTCGCCCCGAACATCGCCGCCGTGATGAAGAACGTCCGGGCGATGCTCGCGCCGGTGAACACGAGGAAGACCGAGGCGAGCGAGAGCCCCATCACGGCGCAGAACACCCAGAACATCGTCTGGGCGGTGGCGGCCGACATCGTCTGGATGCGGAACGAGAAGAAGAACACGAAGGCGAGCGGCGCCAGCATCACCACCCACTTCAGCGGGGTGGAGAAGATCGGCACGTAGAGGGCCGGCGTCGATGCGACGATGAAGGCGACGAGGCCGGTCATCACCAGCCCGAGGCCCATGTAGTTGTAGACGCGCAGCATGTGGCGGCGCAGGCCCTCGTCGAAAAGGGCCCGGTCGACGGGAGCGGCGACGGGGCGGCGGTAGGCGCCGAAACCGGCGTTGGTCATGGCTGTCACCTCGTGGAGGGGTTCATGGAGAACGGTCAGTGGAGGCTGCGGGCGAGCCCGGCGGCCGCCCGGTCGAGGGCGCCCGCGTCGGCCGGTGCGGCGACGAGGGCATAGGCGACGTCGCCCACCTGCCAGTGGGCGGCGCTGAGGTCGTCCTGGTGCGTCACCGTCGGGGCGACGACATCGAAGCCGCCGGGGCGCACCGCGAAGAGCGAGGCGGAGCCGAGTTCCGGCGACTGCAGGGCCATCTCGACGCTCGGCCCGTAGGCCGAGGGGAAGACCTGCACGTCGCGCACCTGCCAGCCCGCCGGCAGGTCCGGCAGCACCACGGCGGTGGCGGCGCGGATCTCCTGGGGATCGAAGGTGCGCACCTCCGGCTGGGACGACATCTCGGCGCGCAGCTGCACCGTGCGGTGCGCCATCACCGCCGCCTCCACATAGGCGGGCGGCGTCGGCGAGGCGGCGACGTCGCCGACGGTCAGCGCGCCGAACTCGGCGTGGGCGAGCCAGCCGGCGCCGACGAGCAGCACCAGCGAGGCGGCGCGCCGCATCCGGCCGAGGAACACGCCGCGCCGGAGGCCGCGCGTCAGCCGCCGGGCCGCGTCGGTGGTCGCCGGACGGCGCGGATGGGCCGTCTCGGCGAGGGCGAGGCGGAGCTCGTCGCGCGTCCGGAGGTCGGCCATGACGCGCATGGCGAGGGCGGGCTGGGCCGAGAGATAGGCCTCGACGGCGATGCGGCGCGCCGGCGTCAGCTGGTCGTCCACATAGGCGTCGAGCTCGCCTTCGCTCACCGGATCAATGCGGGTCATCGCTGCCTCCGACGATCCTCAGCCGCGGCGCCGGGCCGGCGAGCGGCGTGCCGTCCTCGATTGCCCGCAGCGCCGCACGGGCACGGGCGAGCCGCGACATCACCGTCCCGACCGGGACGCCGAGCGCCGCCGCGGCCTCGGCATAGGTGAGACCTTCAATGGCGACGAGGTGGAGGGCGGCGCGCTGGTCGGCCGGCAAGGCGAGGAAGGCCTCGCGCACCTCGGCGAGCCTGACGACGTGTTCCTGCGGCGGCGGGGCGGCCGCCTCGGGCAACGGCGCGGCCGCCTCCGCGGCCTGCGCGCGCCGGCTGCGGACCCGGTCGACGAAGCAGTTGTGCAGGATCGACAGGAGCCAGACGCGCAGGTTCCGGCCGCGCTGGAAGGTGGAGCGCTTCTCGTAGGCGCGCACCAGCGTGTCGTGGACGAGGTCCTCGGCGTCCTCGCCGCCGCGCGCCAGCGACCCGGCGTAGCGGCGCAGGGCGCCGAGCTCGGCGAGGACGTCGAAACGGTCGGGCGTGTCGCTCATGCCCCGTATACGGAGCGCCCCCCGCCGCTAGTCCACGGCGGCGCGAAAAAAGTTCGCGCCGCGCGCGGCGGCCCCGGCGCGGCGACTGGCGGTCGACGGGTGGCGATTGACGGGCCGCCCGCGAATGTAATAGTCGAAGTTACATGAACCGCGACAGCCGCCTTTCCTCCGTCCTGCACGCGCTCCTGCACATGGCCGACGCCGGCGCGCCGATGACCTCGCAGCAGCTCGCCGTCTGCATGGGCACCCACCCCGTCGTGGTGCGGCGGACGATGGCGCACCTGCGCGAGGCGGGCATCGTCCGCTCCGGCAAGGGGGCGGGCGGCGGCTGGTCGATCGCCTGCGATCTGTCGACGGTGACGCTGCGCGACATCCACGCCGTTCTCGGCGAGCCGGCGGTCTTTGCCATCGGCAACCGGAGCGACCGGCCGACCTGCCTCGTCGAGCAGTCGGTCAACGCCGTCCTCGACGATGCCTTCGCGGCCGCCGAGGCGCTGCTGCTCGCGCGCTTCGAGGGCGTCACCCTGGCGGCGCTCGCCGCCGAGTTCTCCCGCCGCTTTGCGGCCCACCGCGCCGAGATGACGGCGCCTTCGTGAAAGGCACCCGCATGATCCACGACGTCATCGTCGTCGGCGGCAGCTATGCCGGCCTCTCCGCCGCCCTGCAGCTCGCCCGCGCCCGCAAGGACGTGCTCGTGGTCGACGCCGGCCGGCGGCGCAACCGCTTCACCGCCCACGCCCACGGCTTCCTCGGCCACGACGGCTGGGAGCCCGGGGCGATCGCCGCAAGGGCGCGCGAGCAGCTGCTCGCCTACCCGACGGTGCGCTGGATGGAGGACGAGGCGACCGGTGCCGCCGCCGCCGGCAACGGCTTCACGGTGGTGGTCGCCGGCGGCACGGAACACGCCACGCGCCGCATCGTGCTCGCGCCCGGCGTCGAGGACGTGCTGCCGGACGTGCCCGGGCTTGCCGAGCGCTGGGGCAGGGGCGTCTACAACTGCCCCTATTGCGACGGCTACGAGCGCGGCGGCGGCCCCCTCGGCGTGCTCGCCGTCGGGCCGGTGTCCATGCACCAGGCGCTCCTCGTGCCCGACTGGGGGCGGACGACGCTCTTCCTCAACGGCGCCTTTGAGCCGACCGGCGAGGAGCGGGCCGCGCTCGCCGCTCGTGGTGTCACCGTCGAGCCCGTCCCCGTCGCGCAGCTGACCGCCGCGGCGAGCGTCGTCCTCGCCGATGGCCGCACCGTCGAGCTCGCCGGCCTGTTCACCGCCGGCCGGACCCGCCCGAACGGCACCCTCGCTCACGAGCTCGGCTGCGCCCTCGAGGCGGGGCCGACGGGCCCCTTCCTTGCCACCGACATGATGAAGCAGACGAGCGTGCCCGGCGTCTTCGCCTGCGGCGACGCCGCCCGGCCGGCCGGTTCGGTGGCGCTCGCCGTGGGAGACGGCGCCATGGCCGGCGCCGCCGCCCACCGCTCGCTGCTGATGGGCTGAGCCGCCGTCAGGCGGCGGCCGTGGCCGGAATGCGGGCGATGACCTTGATCTCGGCGTCGAAGCCGGCGAGCCAGGTGACGCCGAGGGCGGTCCAGGTCGGGTAGGGCGGCTCGCCGATCATCTCCTGGCGCACTGCCAGGAAGGTCTCGAACTGGGCCGCCGGATTCGTGTGGAAGCTCGTCACGTCGATGACGTCGTCGAAGGTGCAACCGGCGGCGGCGAGCACGGCGTTGAGGTTCTCGAAGGCGAGGCGCACCTGCGCCTCGTAGTCCGGCTCCGGCGAACCGTCGGCGCGGCTGCCGACCTGGCCGGAGACGAACAGGAGGTCGCCGGAGCGGATCGCCGCCGAGTAGCGGTTGATCTCGTAGAGGGCCTGCCGGCCGGCGGGAAAGATCGCGTCGCGCTTTGCCATGGATTCTGTCCTTCAAGCTTTAGGGGGATGGGGCGCGGGCATGGCGGAGCCGTCGCCGCCCGCGGGCTGCGGGTGCGGGAACGCGGCCTCGCCGCGAACTGCGCGCCGGGTCTGGTGTTCGGTCTCGCCGCCCGGCGGACCGGGTGTCGCGCGGCGGGGCTTGCTGCCCGCCATCGAGGGCGGCATAATCTCAGATACGCGCCGTATGTCAACTGGCATACGCTGCGTATGTGAATATGGGGTGCCGATGGCCGCGAGAACCCGGGCGGAGATGGTCGAGGAAACGCGGGCGAAGCTCGTGCGCGCTGCCCGCGCGGCCTTCGCCGAAAAGGGCTACGCCGCTGCCTCGATGGACGAGCTGACGGCCGAGGCCGGCCTGACGCGCGGCGCGCTCTATCACAACTTCGGCGACAAGAAGGGCCTTTTGCAGGCGGTCATCGCGGAGATGGACGCCGAGATGCTCGCCCGCATGCATGTCGCCCGCGACCGCGCCCCGACCCCCTGGCAGGGGCTGATCGACGAGAGCATCGCCTACATCGAGATGGCGCTCGAGCCCGAGATCCAGCGCATCATGCTGCTCGACGGACCGGCGGTGCTCGGCGATCCCTCCCGATGGCCGAACCAGAGCGCCTGCCTCGTCGCTTCCACGCGCGCCGTCCAGGACCTCGTCGACGCCGGCACCATCCGGCCGATCGACGCGGAGGCCGCGGCACGCCTCCTCAACGGCGCCGCCCTCAACGCCGCCCTGTGGATCGCCGCCGCGGACGACCCGCCCGCCGTGCTGCCGAAGGCGGTCGAGGCGTTCCGCAGCCTCGCCGAAGGCCTGCTGCCGAGGCCGTAACCCGGCGTCGCCGGGCCCGGCCGTTCCCGGGTGGCGGGCTTGCGGCGGGCGCCGGCCTGTGGCGATCTCCGGGCGCCCGGACGGCGCGGGGCGCCGGCAGGGCAGGGGGTGGCGATGGACGAGGCGGGCGCGACCGGCGCGGCGACGATCCGGCCGATGGCAGAGGCGGACCTTCCCGACGTCGCGGCGATGCTCGCGGCCCTCGCCGACCACGTGCGCCCGGGCGCCGTGCCGCTCGCCGACGCAGAATGCCTCGGGCGCTACGGGCCGACCGGTCTCGGCCTGTTCCAGGCGCTCGTCGCCCGGCGCGGCAAGCGGCCCGTCGGGCTCTGCCTCTACACGTTTGCCTTCTCCGGCTGGCGCGGCCGGCCGGGCCTCTTCATCGAGGACCTCTACGTCGACCCGTCGGAGCGCGGCAGCGGCCTTGGCCGCCGCCTCCTTGCCGCGGCGCTCCGCCGCGAGGCGCCGCGCGGCTGCACCTTCGTCAAGCTCGAAGTGGACCGCGCGAACGCAGGCGCGATCGCCTTCTACGGCCGGCTCGGCTTCCGGGTCGACGAGCACGACCACGCGATGGTGCTCGAGGCAGCGGGCGTCGCCGCGCTCCTCTCCCCCGCGGGTGGGGTCTGAGGATGCACCCAGGGGGCCGCCCGTCCGCCGCGGGCGTGCCGCGCGGTCTGCCGGCGCGCCGCCAAAGCTGCGCGCCCACCACCATGCCGCTGCCGCGTCCGGCGAGCCCCTATTCGGCGATGTAGATCGTATCCACCAGGGCGATCGAGGCGCGCGCGTTGCCGGCCTCGTCGGAGCGGACCGGAGAGACGAAGCCGAGCACGCCGTAGCCGAACGGCTCGAGGAAGGCCGTCACCTTCTCGAACGGGCAGGCGCGCGTCTCGCCCGCGGCGAGCGCCGTCACCACCTGGATGGCCCGGATGCGCTGTGAGGCGAGGTAGTCGATCATGCCGACCAGCACATCGAGGTCCCAGCCGTTGGTGCTCGACTTGAACAGGTCGATCATCTCGACGCCGCGGGCGCGGAAATAGGCGTCGCCACGGATCATCGGCGCCACTTCGGTGGCGCCGCGCACCTCGCCCTCGGCGACGATGCGGTTGCCGTTGGCGGTGCCGCGGGCCGTCATCAGCACGTTGCCGTCGACGCTGCCGAGGCACGCCTGCTCGATGACGACGGTCTCGAGGCCCGCCACCGCGTCCTGAAGCTGCTGAAAACTCTTGGTGACCGGCTCGAAGGCGAACACCATCGTTTCGTCTCCGGCCGCCTCGACGAGCTCACGGGTCGAGCGGCCGACATTGGCCCCAACGTCCACGAGCACCTGTGGCGCGAAGGTCGGGAAGACCTTCACGATCTCTCGGATCGCTTTCGACACACACGTCTCCGTCGGCTGAGCAGGCCGCGGTGGGAGGAAGCCGCGAAAGAAGTTGAGACGAATTCCAACTTTCAACCTCAAGGATAAAATCGTTGGGGACGGCCGTCCAGAGCCCCGTGCTGTCCTCCATGCGAAAAGGTCGGCTTCCGGTCACGACGGCTGCATCGAGCCCCGCGCCCCTTCGGCAGTCTGCCCCTCCGCCGCCACGGCTCTCGCCGTCGGATGACGGCTCCGCCTTGATCCGCTACCGTGACCGTCATGAGCGTCGACCACGATCACCACGGCCATCCGCATCACGGGAAGGCTGGCCACGACCACGGCCATCCGCATGGGGAGGGGTCTGACCTCTCGCCGATCGAGCTGCGCGTCCGCGCGCTGGAAAGCCTGCTCGTCGAGAAGGGCTACGTCGACCCGGCCGCCCTCGACGTGCTGATCGATACCTACGAGACGAAGGTCGGGCCGCGGAACGGCGCCCGCGTCGTCGCCCGGGCCTGGTCCGACGCCGCCTACCGCGAGCGCCTCGCCGCCGACGCCACGGCGGCGATCGCCGAACTCGGCATCACTGGCCGGCAGGGCGAGCACATGGTGGCGGTGTGGAACACGCCGGACGTCCACAACCTCGTCGTCTGCACGCTCTGCTCCTGTTACCCGTGGTCCGTGCTCGGCCTGCCGCCGGTCTGGTACAAGGCGCCGCCCTATCGCTCGCGCGCCGTCGCCGAGCCACGCGCCGTCCTCGCCGAGTTCGGCGTGACGCTGCCCGCCGGCACCGCCGTCCGCGTCTGGGATTCGACCGCCGAGATGCGCTACCTCGTGGTGCCGATGCGCCCGGCGGGCACCGAGGGCTGGAGCGAGGAGGCGCTCGCCGACCTCGTCACCCGCGACAGCATGATCGGCACCGGCCTCGCCCGTTACCCGGCCGGCATCCCGGAGCCGCAAACGTGAACGGACCCCAGGATCTCGGCGGCCAGCACGGCTTCGGCGCGATCGCGCCGGAGGCGGACGAGCCCCTGTTCCACGTGGCCTGGGAGAAGCGGGCGCTCGCCCTGACGCTCGCCATGGGCGCCACCGGCACCTGGTCGATCGACACCTCCCGCCATGCCCGCGAGCGGATGCCGCCGGCGGACTACCTGTCGTCGAGCTACTACGAGATCTGGATCGCCGGCCTCGAGCGGCTCCTCCTCGAGCACGGCCTCGCCACGGCCGAGGAGATCGCGGCCGGACGGGCGATCACACCGCCGGCACCCGTGAAGCGGGTGCTCGCCGCCGCCGACGTGCCGGCCGTGCTCGCCCGCGGCGGGCCGACCGAGCGGCCCGCGACGGCGCCGGCCCGCTTCGCCGTCGGCGATCCCGTCCGCACGCACGTCACAAACCCGCACGGCCACACCCGCCTGCCGCGCTATCTGCGCGGCCGCCCGGGCGTCATCGAGCGGGTGCAGGGTTGCCACGTCTATCCGGACACCAACGCCCACGGGATGGGCGAGGCGCCGGCCTGGCTCTATGCGGTGCGCTTCGCCGCCGAAGATCTCTGGGGTCCCGATGCCGAGCCCGACACCGCCATCGTCGCCGACCTCTTCGAGCCCTATCTCGCGCCTCGCGACGCCTGAGCCGAGCCAGCCCCACGATATCCCCTTCGACGAGCGCCCCTTCGAGGAGCGCCCCTTGGAGGAGCGGCCCTTGGAGGAGCGGCCGTTCGAGGAACCCTGGCAGGCCCAGGCCTTCGCGATGGCCGTCACCCTTGCCGACCGCGGCACCTTCACCTGGGGCGAGTGGGCCGCCGCCCTCGGGGCCCGGCTCGCCGCCGAGCCGGACGAGGGCTACTGGCCATCGTGGCTCGCGACGCTCGAGGCGATCTCTTCGGCCAAGCAACTCGTCGGCCCCGACGAACTCGCCCGCCGCCGCGACGCCTGGGACCGTGCCGCCCGCGCCACGCCGCACGGCGAGCCGATCGTGCTCGGCGCCGAAGACCGTCCCCACGCGCATGGACACGCTCCCATGACGACGCTGCACGAGGGCTACTTCACCCGCGGCCTCGAGGCCGACCCGGAACTCGCCGCCGCCATCGAGGGCGAACTCGCCCGCCAGCGGGACGGTATCGAGCTCATCGCCTCGGAGAACATCGTCTCGAAGGCCGTCCTCGCCGCGCAAGGCTCGGTGCTCACCAACAAGACCGTCGAGGGCCTCGCCTACCACCGCTACTACGGCGGCGCGGAGTTCGCCGACGCCATCGAGGCGCTGGCGATCGAGCGCGCCCGCGCCCTGTTCGGCTGCCGCTTCGCCAACGTCCAGCCGCACTCCGGCTCGAACGCCAACGCCGGCGTCTTCCTCGGGCTCCTGAAGCTCGGCGACACCATCCTGTCGATGAACACCGCCGCCGGCGGCCATATCAGCCACGGCCACCCGGCGACGCTCACCGGGCGCGACTACCGCATCGTCGCCTATGGCGTCGCCCGCGACAGCGAGCGCATCGACCTCGACGCGGTGCGCGACCTCGCCCGTGCGCACCGCCCGAAGCTGATCGTCGCAGGCGGCTCGGCCTATCCGCGCATCATCGACTTCGCCGCCCTGAAGACGATTGCCGCCGAAGTCGGCGCCCTCTTCATGGTCGACATGGCCCACTTCGCCGGCCTCGTCGCGACGAAGCTCCACCCGGACCCGTTCCCGCACGCCGATGTGGTCACCACGACGACCTACAAGTCCCTGCGCGGTGCCCGCGGCGGCCTCGTGCTGTGGAACGACGAGGCGCTCTCCGGCCGCATCAACACCGGCATCTTCCCCGGCGTGCAGGGCTCGGTGATGATGCACGCCGTCGCCGGCAAGGCGGCCTGCCTCGGCGAGGCCCTCCGGCCGGAGTTCGCCGCCTACAACCGCGCGGTGCTGGCGAATGCCGGGGCGCTGGCGGCGTCGCTGCAGGATGCCGGGTTCCGCCTCGTCTCCGGTGGCACCGACACCGGCCTGATGCTCGCCGACACCGCCGTGCGCGGCGTCACTGGCGACGTGGCGGCGAAGGCGCTGGAGAAGGCCGGCCTCGCCGTCAACAAGAACCTCCTGCCCTTCGACCCGCGCCCGCCCGAGGCCCCCTCGGGCCTCCGCCTTTCCAGCAACGCCGGCACCGCCCGCGGCTTCGGCGCCGACGACTTCACCGCCATCGGCGGCTTCATCGCCCGCGTCCTCGCCGATCCGGCCGATGCCGCGGCGATCGCCGCCGTGCGCGACGAGGTCCGGGCGCTCTGCCGGAAACACCCGATCTACTGAGCAAGCCGGCCACGGATCGTCCGGGCATCATTCCATTCTGGCAGTGAATTCGGCCGGATCCTCACCACGGCCGGAAGCGTCTCGCGTCGACTTTCCCCGAAGGCTGTGGCGATCCTCCGGCACCGGGCGAAGCGGGTGGCGATCATCGCCGACCCCCGCACCGACCCAGACTTCGGGGGAAACATTGTGAGCGATCGCATTCGGGGGGGCGCGGTGGCGCCCGTGCGGCTGGGCCTCGTCCTCGGCCTCTTCCTCTCCTTCGGCTTCGCCCCGGCGGCGGTGGCGCAGGCGGCCGGGAAGGTCGTCTACACCGCGGTGGTTGACGCCGGCTCGAGCGGCACGCGGCTGCGCCTCTACAAGGTGAAGCCCGGCCCCTATCCGGCGGTGAAGGAGATCGCCTCCTTCGAGAACGACGAGGCCGAGGACGGCATCGACGACTTCATCAACGGCGTCGGCGGCCCCTGCCGCTGCCTCGGCCCGAACGACGTCGGCGAGGCGGTGTTCAAGCCGCTCCTCGCCTCCGCCAAGACCGAACTCGCCAAGCACGGCGTGAAGCCCGCCGACGTGACGGTGGACGTGCTCGCCACCGCCGGCATGCGCCGGGTCCAGAAGCCGATCGGCACCCATACGGCGAAGGAAGTCGCGGCCTTTTACGCCGGCATCCGAACCTACATCGGCGGCCGCGGCTTCGTCGCCGGCGCGGCGCGCACCACCGACGGCAGCGACGAGGAGGGCGTCTGGAGCTGGGTCGACCTCAACGACAACTATCGCGAGGCCTTCACCACGAAGAAGACGCCGGTCGGCATCGTCGAGGTCGGCGGCTCGTCGATGCAGGTGAGCTACCCGACCGCGAAGCCGGTCGATCCGGCGAAGAACGTCTATGCCGTCACCCTCAACGGCAAGACCTTCAACGTCTTCAGCCGCACCTTCCTCGGCCTCGGCCAGGACGACACCCGCCGCGAGATGCGCGTCGCCAACCCGCCGGCGAACGGCGGCGCCTCGTGCTTCCCGACGGGCCTGACGCCTGCGAACGACGTCGGTGACTTCGTGAACAGCGAGCTCGTGAAGATCACCACGACCGCGAAGTACAACATGGCCGCCTGCGCCAACACCTATGCCGGCATCCTCGACGGGATCTTCGCCCGCGACGGCAACCCGCGCATCGAGCGCTCGACCGGCGTGTTCTACGGCGTCTCGGCGGTGCGCTTCACGCTGGAAGGCATCGGGGTGTCGCCGGACGCGCCGACCCAGAAGGCGCTGAACACGATGATCCGCGAGAAGTGCGCCCCGGCCGGCGCGGTCGCCAACTTCGACCTCGCCAACCGCTACGACGTGCAGCTCTGCGCCAGCGCCACCTACCAGAAGGCCCTGCTCTACGGCCCCTCCGGTCTCTTCCACGCCGACCCCCGCCGGTTCGTCAAGGCGGCGGCGAACGAGATCGAGGTGAACGGCAAGACGCGCACGATGGTCAGCTGGACCCGCGGCTACCTGCTGCTGAAGTTCAGCCGCTGAAGCCGGGACTGCGGGCGCGGGGTCGAGCCCCCCGTCGTCCAATGCAAGCACCGGCGGCGGCGTCGAGGCGCCGCCGCAGCCGTGGGCGACGCGCCTCCTGCCGGGCGGACATCGCCGCTACGGCTGACACGACGACTGCGCCGGCCTCCGTCCGCGTCTCGAGGAGACGCGCACCATCCAGATCGGGGATCTTCGGGGATGAGTTCGACCTTCACCGCCCTTCGCAGGGCCTTCTTCGGGGCGCTCGCCCTTGCGCTCGCCGGTGTCGCCGCCGGCACCGCGCCCGCCGAGGCGGCAAGGTTCAAGCCGGCCGCCTGCACGGTGATCGACACCGACTTCGACATCGACGACATGATGGCGATCCCGCTCGTCATCGGGAACCGCTACGTCGCCGCCATCGTCACCAGCGAGGGCTACACGATGCCGGAGGCCGGCGGTGCGGCGCTGTCGCGCCTAATCGCCGAGCCGGGCCAGCGGCACATTCCGCTCATCATCGGCGGGGCGATCCACCTGCCGCGCAGCGAAATCGTCGCCACCTGGGGGCAGTTCGTCCTCGACTACCGCGCGATGATGAACAAGTCCTTCGCGCTCCTGTCGACGATGCTGCCGCCGTCGCCGCAGGGCCGCAACAAGTACGTCAAGCAGGTTGTCGACGCCGTCGCCGACTGCAAGTCCGTCGATATCCTGATCATCGGCACCTTCACGTCGTTCATCGAGTACAGCCCGAAGATCCGCTCGAAGATCAAGAACGTCGTCATCATGGGCAAGCCGCTGCGCGGCGACACCAGCCAGAAGCCGGGAAACTTCTCGTTCAACTGCGAATACGACATGAAGGCGTGCGAGACGGCGTTCGACAGGCAGCTGCCTGGCCTCTCCTACTTCTACGTGGATGTGCCGCGGACGAAACTCGACGACAAGCCGCTCGGCCATCAGGACGTCGTCTATGGCCCCACGCTGCCGATGGTGGAGGGGCTGGCCGGCCGCGGCCTGCCAAACGCGCTGAAGCAGGCGCTCGTCGGCACGGTGCGCGACGGCCCGCTCGGCGCCGCGGTCAAGGGCGCGGACTACTGGGCGATCGACTGCTGCTTCGTCGCCGGCGGCAAGTCGCTGCTGTGGGACCAGACGGCCGCCTTGTTCCTGCTGCACGCCGACGTGTTCAAGAAGGTCGGCGGCCCGGGCGGTCACTACGAGCCGACCGTGTCGCCCGACCAGCTCCGCACGCTCTGGACCGCTGACACCAACAAGGCCGTGGCCTACGTCGACGAGCCCGGCAAGCCCTGAGGACCTCGCGGCGGCGGGGGCATCTCCGCGCCGCCGCCGTCCGCCCGCCTCAGCCGGCGAGGGCGGCGTCCGTGTCCACCACCGCGCCGTAGGCGTCGGCGAGCGCCGCCATGATGGCGGCGTGCACCTGCCGCGCCGGCACGCTCGCCCCGCCGAATTCGAGCGCCATCGTCGCGCAGGCGTCGTGCACCGTCGTCGTGCCGTAGCCGAGGTCGTTCGCGGCCCGCACGGTGGCGTCGATGCACATGTGGCTCATGGCGCCGACCACCACCACGTCCTCGACGCCGTGACTGTCGAGCAGGCCTTCGAGCTCGGTGTCGCGGAACGAGCTCGGGAAATTCTTGGTGATCACCGGCTCGCCCGCCGCCGGCGCGACGACCGTGTTGATCTCCGCCCCGTGCGAGCCCGGCGTGAACACCGCCTCGCTAGGCATCTCGTGGCGGATGTGGACGACGAGGTCGCCGCGGGCGCGGGCGTCGGCGACGACGCGGGCCGCGTTGGCCGCAGCCGCCTCGATGCCCTCGAGCAGCAGCTTGCCGCCGGGGAAGTATTCGTTCTGCAGGTCGACGACGAGGAGGGCGCGGCGGCTCATGGCGGGGCCTTTCGGGCGGGATGTCTGACGGCGCCGTTATGGCCCGCCGCGCCGCACTCGACCAGAGGACCCGCATGGCCGTGCGGGTCACGCCTGCGGTAACGGCCGCCGGCGGCGGGCTTGCCAGCGGGGCGGCGAGCGGGCATGACCCGGCGATCCACCTGCTGCCCCCGCGCCGCCGCGTCCCGGAAGGTTGTCCCGTTGTCGAAGCCGCCGATCCTCATCCTCAAGGACATCGCGCTCACCTTCGGCGGCACGCCGCTGATCGTCTCGGCCGAACTGTCCGCCTCGGCCGGCGACCGCCTCTGCCTCGTCGGCCGCAACGGCTCCGGCAAGTCGACGCTCCTGAAGATCGCCGCCGGCCTCATCGAGATGGACGGCGGCAGCCGCTTCGTGCAGCCGGGCGCGACGCTGCGCTACCTGCCGCAGGAGCCGGATTTCTCCGGCTTTGCCACCGTCGAGGCCTATGTCGCCGCCGGCCTCGCCCCGGGCGACGACGCCCACCGTGCCCGCCAGCTCCTCGACGACCTCGGCCTTTCCGGCGAAGAGGACCCGAAGAGCCTCTCCGGCGGCGAGGCGCGCCGCGCCGCCATCGCCCGCACGCTTGCCCCCGATCCCGACATCCTCCTCCTCGACGAGCCGACCAACCATCTCGACGTCGCCGCCATCGAGTGGCTGGAGAAGACGCTGGGTGGGATGAAGGCCGCCATCGTCACCATCAGCCACGACCGGCGCTTCCTCTCCAACCTCTCCCGCGCCACCGTCTGGCTCGACCGCGGCCGCACCCGGCGCATCGAGCGCGGCTTCTCCGCCTTCGAGGCCTGGCGCGACGAGGCCTATGCCGAGGAGGAGACGGCCAAGCACAAGATCGACCGCAAGCTCGCCGCCGAGGCCGACTGGCTGCGATACGGCGTCACCGCCCGCCGCAAGCGCAACGTCCGCCGCCTCGGCGAGCTCTATGCGCTGCGCGAGGCGCGCAAGGCGATGCGCGGCCCCGCCGGCAAGGTCGAGGCGACCGCCTCCGAGGCCGCCGCCTCCGGCGCGATGGTGGTGGAGGCCGAGGGGCTGTGGAAGTCCTACGAGGGCCGGCCGATCGTCCGGGATCTCTCGATCCGCATCCGCCGCGGCGACCGGCTCGGCCTCGTCGGCCCGAACGGCGCCGGCAAGACGACGCTGATCAAGCTCCTCACCGGCCAGATCGCCCCCGACGAGGGCCGCATCAAGATCGGCACCAACCTCGAGATCGCCACCCTGGAGCAGGGCCGCGACAGCCTCGATCCCGACAAGAGCCTGCAGGAGACGCTCACCGGCGGGCGCAGCGACACGGTGATGGTGAACGGCGCGCCGCGCCACGTCGTCTCCTACATGACCGACTTCCTGTTCTCGCCCGAGCAGGCGCGCACGCCCGTGTCGGCGCTGTCGGGCGGCGAGCGCGGCCGCCTGGTGCTCGCCCGCGCGCTCGCCCGGCCCTCGAACCTCCTCGTCCTCGACGAGCCGACCAACGACCTCGACCTCGAGACACTCGACGTCCTGGAGGACATCCTCGGCGGCTATGCCGGCACGGTGTTCCTCGTCAGCCACGACCGCGACTTCCTAGACCGCGTCGTCGGCTCGGTTCTCGCCCCGGAGGGCGACGGCCGCTGGAGCGAGTACGCCGGCGGCTATTCCGACATGCTGGCGCTGCGCGGCGCCGACCTTGCCGGCCGCAAGGTCGGCAAGGCGGCGAAGGCCGGCCGCGGCGGCGCGGAGGCCGATACCGCGCCAGGCGCCACGGGTGCGGACACGGCCGCCGCCGCGAAGCCCGCCAAGCGCCGCCTCTCCTTCAACGAGCAGCACGCCCTGAAGACGCTGCCGCAGACGATGGCGAAGCTCGAGAAGGAGATCGCCGCGCACCGCACGGTGCTGGAGGACCCCACCCTCTACGCCCGCGACCGCGCCCGCTTCGACAAGGTGACCGCCGCCCTCACGGCCGCCGAGACCGCACTCGCCGAAGCGGAAGACCAGTGGCTGGCGCTGGAGATGCTGAAGGAAGAGCTGGCGGGGTAGGGGGCGCCCCACTTGCTTTGGGCACCCACCCTCCCCCTGTGGGAGGGTCGGGCCGCGCAGCGGACCGGGGAGGGCGCCGGCGGCGCAGCCGACGGCGTGCGGCGCTTCTGCAGTCTTGACTGCCGTACCGCCGCGCTCGCGCGCGGCGGCCCCCTCTGGCCGACTTCGCCGGCCAGCCCCCCCCCACGAGGGGGGAGGGCGCGCGCGCCGCATTGCCCAGACTAAAACAGCTGAAAATTCCGGTAGTTGCTCACCCCGCACCCGGCGATCCCGATGAACACGATCTCCCGGCCCCTGCCGTCGATCGTGCCCACCTTCACCGGCGGCGAGCCGTCGGCGCACTCGAAGACGATCTCCGCCGCGCCGCCAACATCGGCCGACAGCGCCCGGAAGCCGAAGCTCGCCGGCACCTCGATGGTGTGACCCGCCCCGACCTTCACCACCCCGCCGGGGTTCGGCTGCGAGATGACGAACACCGTCGTCGGCCAGACCCACGTGTAGACGAGGAAGGCGACAATCGCCGTCGCCGCCGTGATGACGATGGCCTTCAGCGGCGGCCCCTCGGCCATCGGGTCGAAGCGGTCTTTCGGGGCGAAGGGGTCCTGCAACGCGGCACTCCAGGCGATGGATGGTGGGCGGCGGATGTCGAGGCGGGACGCGGCCGGTGCCAGGCATCGCGAGGCTGTTGGCGAACGGCGCCACGAGCCCTTTACGCGGCCACGCCCTACCCGATCAGCTCGAACCGATCCACATCCACCATCCCCCTGTCCGTGATCTTCAGATGCGGGATCACCGGCAGCGGCAGGAAGGCCAGCGTCAGGAACGGCTCGGCGAGCGGGCAACCCATGGCCCGCACCGCCGTGCGCAGCGCCTCGAGCCGCTCCCGCACCACCTCGTAGGGCTCCGGCGAGACGAGCCCGGCGATCGGCAGGGCGATCTCGCCGACGACCTTGCCATCCACCACCGCGACGAAGCCGCCGCGAAGCGCGATGATGCGGTTCACCGCCGCCGCCATGTCGGCGTCCGACGACCCGACGACGCAGACATTGTGGCTGTCGTGGCCGACCGACGAGGCGAGCGCCCCCCGCTTGATGCCGAAGCCGCGCACGAAGCCGCGGCCGATGTTGTCGTTGACGCCGTGGCGGGCGAGCACGGCGACCTTGAGGACGTCCTGTTCGGGGTCCGGATGGCGCTCGCCGTGGTGGTGCGGCAGGTCCATCGACAGGTGGTCGGTGAGGATCGAGCCCGGCCGGACGCCGATCACCGGCCCGCCGCCGCCGTGCGCCGGCACGCGGAAGGCGTTCGCCGTCACGGGCTTCAGCTTCATCGAGGTGAGCCCGACCGGCGCCGGCGGCGCCCCGCGGGCGGCGAAGAGCTCCGGCGTCACGATCCGCCCCGCCGAGATCACCCGCCGCACGCGGCAGTCCTCGAGGCTCTCCACCAGGACGATGTCCGCCCGCCGCCCCGGCGCGATCAGGCCGCGGTCGCGCAATCCGAAAGCCTGCGCCGCCGACCAGGTGGCGGCGCGGTAGGCGTGCAGCATCGGTGCGCCGTTCCGGATCACCGTGCGGATGACGTGGTCGATGTGGCCCTCCTCGTGGATGTCGAGGGGGTTGCGGTCGTCGGTGCAGAGGCTGCACAGGCACGAGCTCTCGACCGTGATCGCCGGGGCAAGGCGGGCGGCGTCCTTGGAGGCGGTGCCGTCGCGGATGAGGAGCTGCATGCCCTTCGACAGCTTCTCGCGTGCCTCGTCGAGCCGCGTCGTCTCGTGGCAGGTGCGCACGCCGGTGGCGAGATAGGCGTTGAGGGCGCGGCCGGTGACGAGCGGGGCGTGGCCGTCGATATGGCGATCCTGGAAGGCGGCGAGCTTGGCGAGGCAGCCCGGGTCCTTGGCGAGCACACCGGGCACGTTCATGAATTCGGCGAGCCCGATCACCTTCGGGTGATCGCGGTAGGGCACGAGGTCCTCCGCTTCGAGCCGCGCACCGGAGGTCTCGAGCGCGGTGGAGGGGACGCACGAGGAGAGCTGCACGCGCAGGTCCATCACCGTGCGCTCGGCGCAGGCGATGACGTAGTCGAGGCCCTCCCGGCCGAGAACGTTGGCGATCTCGTGCGGGTCGCAGACGGCCGTGGTGGTGCCGGCCGGCAGGACGCAGCGGTCGAACTCGAAGGGCGTCACCAGCGTCGATTCGACGTGCACATGGGTGTCGATGAAGCCCGGCACCGCGAAGAGCCCCCGCCCGTCCACCTCCTGCCGGCCCTCGTAGGTGGCGTGGGTGCCGACGATGCGGTCGCCGGTGACGGCGATATCGGTCTCGGTCACCTCGCCGGTGACGACGTTCAGCATCGCCGCGCCCTTGACCACGAGGTCGGCCGGGGTGTGCCCCATCGCCTGGTCGATGCAGGCGGCGAGGAAACGGGCGTCATGACGGGTCGGCATGGGCATCTCCTTCCGCGGAAGGTGCCCCGCGGCGGCGGCGGCGTCCAGCGGCGCCGCGAGCCCCTCGCGGGACTTGCAGCGCGCGCCGCGACGCCTGCTAATGGATGGACGGGGGACGAGGCTTCGGGGGGTGGAGGCGGTGGCTGGGCGACGTGGTTGACGACCTTCCTCCGGACGTCTGGCTCGAGGCCGTGGCGGCACCCCTGTTGCTGCTGTCGCCGGACGGGGCGAGCGTGCTCGCCTGCAACGCGGCGGCCGCCGCCCTCCTCAGCGGCGCCGACGTGCCCCGTCGCACCTCGCCGCCGGTTCCGCTCGTCCGCCTGCTCGGCGAAGAGGCCGCGGCGGCGATCGTCGCCCACCTCGCCGGACCGCCGCAGGAGCACGGCGTCTTCCTGCCGCTCGTGCGCACCGCCGGCGGTGCGCCGGTGCCGATCGCGGTCGCCTGCCGGCCGCTCGGCTCGCTCTTTCTCGCCACCCTCGAGACGCGCGCCGAGGCGGTGGGCGTCGACATCGAGGACGGCGTGTTCCGCCGCGTGGTCGACGCCATTCCGCTCGGGATCGACCTCTTCGACCAGGATTTCCGGGCCGTCTTCTGCAACGACTACATCCTGAAGACGCTCGGCTACTACGCCGCCAACGTCGCGCCCGACTTTGGCGACTGGTTCGCCTACGCCTACCCGGACCCGATCTACCGCGCCGAGGCGGAGGCGACCTGGAACGCCGCGGTGGCGGCGGTGCGGTCGGGCGAGCCGATGGTCGACCAGGGCGAGTGGTGGGTGCGCTGCGAGGACGGCCAGACGCGCCGCCTGCGCTTCATCCTGCAGCCCTTCGGCCGCTACCACCTGCAGATCACCCTCGACATGACGGAGCGCTACCGCGCCGACGCCGACCTCATCCGCCTCGCCTTCTTCGACGAGCTCACCGGTGCCTCCACCCGCGTCCACTTCCGCGCCGAGGCGGAGAAGCTGGTGGCCGAGGCGCGCGCCGACGGGCTGCCGGTGACGCTGCTCGTCCTCGACGTCGATCACTTCAAGTCGGTGAACGACCGCCACGGCCACGGTGGCGGCGACACGGTGCTGCGCGAGGTTGTGGCGCGCTGCCGGGCTGTCATGGGGGAGGGCGCCATCGTCGCGCGTCTCGGCGGCGACGAGTTCGTGCTGATGCTCTCGCCGTACGACCGGCGCTGCGGCATCGAGGTGGCCGGCGCCCTCCTCACCGCCGTCACCGACGAGGCGTTCGGCGTCGGACCGCTCGCGGTCGGGGTGACGGCGAGCATCGGCGTCTTCGTCGGCGATCCGCGCGAGCACACCCTCGACCGGATGATGGAACTTGCCGACCGCGCCCTCTACGAGGCCAAGCAGGACGGCCGCGGCCGCGTCCGGGTCGCCGAGGCGTAATCGGCGGGGCGATGCGTCCGTCGCGCCCGATGATCGCGCGTCCGGGCCGGGGCGGGCACACGGCCCGCCGTCAGGTCCCCGCGGCCCGGCGCACGTCGGCGACCGGCGCCGCTGCCCGCTCCCCCGCCCCCACCACCCGCAGCACCGCCGCGGTGATCGTCTCGGCCCGGGCCGCGAGCTTGCCGTCGAGCCGGCCGTAGAGGTGGAAGACCGCCGGCTGGACGACGGTGCCGAGGGCGAGGGCGGTGGCGGTCACCGGGTCCTGGTCCGGCAGGTCGCCGGCCGCCACCGCGTCGACGAACACCCGCTCCAGCGCGGTGACGACGTTCACCGCGTCGTCGTGGTGGGCGACGAAGCGCAGGTGGTCGTGCTGGTTGAGGAGGAGGAACGAGAACAGCGTCGGTTCCTGGTCGAACAGCCGGCAGAAGTGGCCGACGAGGGCGCGGACGCGGCCCTCGAAGCCGCTCACTTCGGCGCAGATGCCGCCGATGTCGCCGGCGAGGCGCGCGTAGCCGTCGAGGAAGAGGCTGCGGGCGAGCGCCTCCTTCGACGGGAAGTGGCGGTAGAGCGCGCCCTCCGCGATGCCGGCGGCGCGCGCGATGTCGCGCACCGAGGTGCCGTCGAAGCCCTTCTCGGCGAAGAGCTCGAGGGCGGCCGAGGAAATGCGCTCGCGGGTCGGCCGGCCGTCGCGGCCGCGCTTCGGTGGCAGGTAGTAGTTCGGCGTCGTCATTGCGCCGCTCCTGCCGCCGCCTCGGCCGGCGCCCCCGCCGCGACCGCGGTGGCCGCGGCCCGCTCGGCGACGAGGCGGCCGATGCCGACATAGTCGGTCTTGCCCGTGCCGAGCAGCGGCAGGTGCTCGACGATGATGACCTCCGCCGGGAACATCAACTCCGCCGCGTGGGCGGCCCGGCCGGCCTCCACCACCGCCGCCCGCGTCAGCCCGGGCTGGGCGGTCACGAGCACGATGCGCTCGCCCTTGCGCGGGTCGGGCAGGGCGACCGCCGCGTGCTGGTGGTCGGGGAAGGCCGCCTGCACGAAGCTCTCCACCGCCGACAGCGACACCATCTCGCCCGCCACCTTGGCGAAGCGCTTGAGGCGCCCCTTGATGGCGACGAAGCCCTCGGGGTCGACGGCGACGATGTCGCCGGTGTCGTGCCAGCCCTCGGGCGGCGGTTCGAGCACGCCCGGCGCCTCGGCGCGCAGGTAGCCGAGCATGATGTTCGGCCCGCGCAGCATCAGCCGCCCGCCGGTGTCGACGCCGTCGACCGCCTCCAGCCGGTGCTCGAGCGCCGGCAGCATCCGCCCGACGGTGCCGGCCTTGTTGAACATCGGCGTGTTCACCGCCACCACCGGCGAGGCCTCGGTGATGCCGTAGCCTTCCAGGATGCGCAGGCCGAAGCGCTCCGACCACGTCTTGCGCGTCTCCGGCTTCACCGGCTCGGCGCCGGCCACCACGAACCGCAGCGAGCGGAAGTCGTAGGCGTTCGCCGAGCGGGCGTAGCCGGTGAGGAAGGTGTCGGTGCCGAACAGGGCTGTGGCGTTTGTCGCGTAGACGAGTTCCGGGATGATCCGGTAGTGCAGCGGCGAGGGGTAGAGATAGGTCTTCACGCCGGAGACGAGCGGCAGCATCAGCCCGCCCGTCAGCCCGAACGAGTGGAACACCGGCAGCACGTTGAAGATGATGTCGGCCGGCCCGAAGTCGATGCGGGCCGCCACCTGGGCGCAGTTGGCGAGGATGTTGCGGTGGGAGAGCACGACGCCCTTCGGCGTGCCTTCCGAGCCGGAGGTGAACAGCACCACCGCCGGGTCGTTCGGGTCGCCGCGCGGGATCGACCGCGCCCCGAGGAAGCCGCGCAGCTTGTCCATCGTGCCGATCGAGGCGCGGAGGTCCTCCAGCATGACGACCCGCACCGCCTGTGACAGCGCCGCGATCTCCTTCTCGAGCCGCGCCTTCTCGACGAACGAGCGGGCGCAGTAGACCGTGCGGATCTCCGCCGCCTTGCAGGCCGCGATCAGGTTCGCCGGCCCGGCGGTGAAGTTCAGCATCGCCGGCACGCGGCCGATCCGCTGCAGGGCGAGCAGCACCACCGCGACGCCGGCCGAGTTCGGCAGGAGCACGCCGACCTTCTCGCCCGCCACCGTCTCGGCGGCGAGCTTCTGGGCGAGCACCGCGGTGCCGAGGAGGAGCTTCGAGTAGGAGAGCTCGGCGCCGAGCGGGTCCTGCACGGCGATGCGGCCGCTGCCGTACTTTGCCGCCGCCGCGGCCACCGCCTCCGGCAGCGTCCGGTCGATCGGCGCGGTGCGGAAGATCGCGTCCGACATCTCGTCCGTCAGCGCTGCGCCGGCGGCGTGACGGCGGCGGCGGCCGACGAGGGTCTGGTCGACGTCGAGCGAGCGCGACGGCAGGATCGTCACCGTCACCTTCGGGAACCAGCGCTTGTGGGTCTGCTTCGCGTTGAGGTGGGAGAACGGCGTCTGCTCGAGCCCGTCGATGCGCACCGGGATCACCGGCGCGCCGGCCTTGTCGGCGACGAGGGCGGCGCCGTCGTAGATCTTCATCAGCGACCCGGTGACCGTGATGCGGCCCTCCGGGAAGATGACGAGGCTGTCGCCGGCCTTCACCTGGTTGATGAGGGCGCGCGTCGCCATCGGCTTCGTCGGGTCGAGGGCATAGGTGCGGGCGAGCTTCAGGAACGGCTTCACCCACCAGCGCGTCGCGATCGTCTTGTCGATGGCGAACACCGGGTCGGTGTCGAGCAGCGACATGACGAGCGGCGCGTCGAGGAAGCTGACGTGGTTGACCGCGATGACGGCGTTCGGGCCGGCGTTCCTCAGGTGCTCCTCGCCGTGCACCTCGAGGCGGAAGGCGAAGCGGAAGATGAGGAGCACGAGGTCGCGCAGGAAGCTGCCGGGCAGGAGCTTGGCGATGACCACGGCGGCGACGAGCGAGGCGGCGCCGGTGAGGGCGAAGAGCAGCGCCGCGCCGAGGCCGGCCGCCTGCAGGGCGACGACGATCACCGTCGCCGCCACCATGAAGGCGGCGTTCAGCACGTTGTTGCCGGCGATGACGCGGGCGCGCTCGTCCTCGCCCGAGGCGGCCTGCATCCAGGCGAACACCGGCACGATGAGGAGGCCGCCGGCGGTGGCGAAGCCGACGAGGTCGAAGGCGGCGCGCAGGCCGTGCGGGTCAGAGAAGAAGGTCGCCCAGGTGACGCTGCCAACGGCCGGCGCGTCGCCCATCATCAGGAGCCCGAGGTCGAGGCCGAAGAGGCCCATCAGGAACGAGCCGATCGGGGCGAGGGCGAGGATGATCCGCCCCCGCGACAGCCGGGCGGCGAGCAGCGAGCCGAAGGCGATGCCGACGACGAAGCAGGCGATGAACAGCGTCGTGACGTTCTCGTCGCCGCCGACGTTCTCCTTGACGATCGTCGGCACCAGCGACAGGGCGATGATGCCCACCGCCCAGAACCAGCTCACCACCAGCGCCGCCTTGAAGATCGGCCGCTGGGCGTGGAGCTGCTTCAGGAGGCGGTAGGTGCCGCGGGCGATGTTGAAGTCGATCTTGAGGTCCGGCGCCCGGCTGCCGGTGCGCGGGATGAAGGCCGCCGCGATCCAGCTGACGACGCCGAAGCCGACCGTCACCGCCGCGACGAGGTGCGGCTCCATGTGCTTGATCGCGAGCGTGCCGCCGACGGTGCCGCCGAGGATGGCGAGGAAGGTGGCGGTCTCCACCAGCGCGTTGCCGGCGACGAGTTCCTCCCGCGAGAGGTGGTCGGGCAGGATGCCGTACTTGATCGGCCCGAACAGCGCGCCCATCACGCCCATGCCGGTGAGGGCGGCGAGCAGCACGTAGGGCTCGTGCAGCACGAAGCCGACGCCGGCGACGAGCACGACGAAGATCTCGGCGAACTTCAGCCGCCGTGCGACCACCGCTTTGTCGAAGCGGTCGGCCATCTCGCCACCGACGCTCGACAGGAGGAAGAACGGCAGCATGAACAGGCCGCCGGCGAGGGTGACGAGGAGGGGGCCGTTCTCCAGCGCCAGCTGGAACAGGATCAGCACGACGAGCGCGTTCTTGACGAAGTTGTCGTTGAAGGCGCTGAAGAACTGGCACCAGAACAGCGGCACGAAGCGCCGCGTCGTCATCAACCGGCCGAGCATCCCGTCATCCCTCCCGACGCCACGCAAGAACGGTGGCGTGAACGTTCACTCACATAAAGGAGTGCCGTGGGGGCGTCAACGGGGATGGGTGCAGACGAGGGAAAGGTCGCCGGTGGGAAAGGGCCAAGCGGCCCCCGTGACGTCACCCGGGCCGCTCGGCGAAATACCCTGCGGTGCGGATGTCCGTCAGGAGGTCCGGGCCGGTGGGGGTCCAGCCGAGATCGGCGCGGGTGCGCTCGCTCGACGCCGCCTGGTCGATCATGGCGAAGTGGAAGAACCAGCCGAAGTGCTGGCGCGCGTCCTCGACCGACAGCGACACGCACGGCACGCCGAGGCCGCTCGCGATCGCCTCGGCGATCGTCCGGAACGGCACGCCCGGTTCGGCCACGGCGTGATGGGTGTCGCTGCTCTGGCCGCGTTCGACGGCGAGCCGGAAGGCTGTGCCTGCGTCCTTCACCGCCACCGCCGCCCAGGCATTCTCGCCCGCGCCGATATAGGCGGACCGGCCCTCGCGCCGCGCGATGTCGATGAGCATCGGCACGAAACCGTGGTCACCCGCGCCGTGAACCGAGGGCGGCAGCCGCATCACGCTCGTCGGGATGCCCTGAGCCGACAGGGCCTCCGCCGCCGCCTCGGACGCCCGTGGATAGGCGTCGGACGGCGGGAAGGCTTCGCTGGTCTCGGCGGCGACGGCGCCCCGTGCGTTCAGGAAGGCGAGGCCCGCCGTGACGATGAGGGGCTTGCGCGTTCCCGCGATCGCCGCACCCATGGTCTCGATGGCGACGCGGTCGATCGCGCAGGCCGCCGGGAAGCGCGAGAAGTCGTGCACGAACCCGGCGTGGACGATCGCGTCCGACGCCTCCGCGCCGTGCCGAAGCGTCTCCGGCTCCTCGAGGTCGCCGCGCAGCACGGCGGCGCCGGCCTTTGCGAGCGTCTCCGCGCTGCCGTCCGACCGGGCAAGCCCCAGCACCTGGTGCCCGTGCGCCAGGAGGTCCGCGACGACGGCGGTGCCGACGAAGCCTGTGGCGCCGGTGACGAATACCTTCATGACCCATCTCCTTCTTGCTCGGAAGGACGATATCGGCCACTCTCTATCCGGTTAAAGACGGGACTTTATCGGGGTATAATGACTGACAGGCTGGACGATGTCGGCGGGGCGAACCGCCTCGGCGCCTTCCTGCGCGACCGGCGGCTGCGGCTCGACGCGGCGGCCCTCGGCTTCGGTGGCCGTCGCCGCACGCCGGGCCTTCGCCGCGAGGAGGTGGCCCAGCGCGCCCACATCAGCTCCACCTGGTACACCTGGCTCGAGCAGGGCCGCGGCGGCGCCCCGTCGCCGCGCGTCCTCGACAGCCTGGCCGAGGCGCTGATGATGACCGAGGCGGAGCGGGAGCACCTGTTCCTCGTCGGCATCGGCCGCCCGCCGAAGGCGAACGTCGTTGCGCTGCAGGGCGTCTCGCAGCGCCTGCAGCGGCTCCTCGACGCCATGACGACGCTCCCGGCGACAGTCGCCACCTCCGCCTGGGACATCGTCGCCTGGAACCGGGCGGCGGCCCTCGCCCTCACCGACTACGACGCCGTGCCGCCGGAGGAGAGGAACATCCTCCGCCGCATGTTTCTCGACCCGGCGACGCGGGCCGCGCAGATGGACTGGGAAAGCGTCGCCCGCTTCCTGGTGGCGACCTTCCGGGCCGAGACTGCCCGCGCCGGCGAGACCGAGCGCTCCGCCGCCCTCCTCGCCGAGCTCACCGCCGCAAGCCCCGAGTTCGTCCGCCTGTGGACCGACAACGACGTGCGGACGACCGGGGAGGGAGCAAAGACGATCCGCCACGCCCGCGTCGGCGAGATCAGCTTCGAATACTCCTCCTTCGCCATCGACGGCCGGCCCGACCTCAAGCTGATGGTCTACAACCCGGACGGCGAACAGGACGCCGAGAAGATGCGACGACTGTTAGGGAGCGCTGCACTCGACGGTTGACACCCTCCCCTCGTGGGAGGGTCGGACCGCAAAGCGGTCCGGGGAGGGCCGCCGGCGGCGTGAGCCGTCGGCGGGCGACGGTGCGCCAATCACGGGCGCCGTATCGCCGCGCGTTCGCGCGGCGGCCCCCTCCGGCCGGCTCCGCCGGCCACCTCCCCCACGAGAGGGGAGGAACGGTAACTCTCAGGTCCCGACCTTTGCCGGGCCGATCGTGTCGGCCACCACCGCGCCGCGGCGGCCGAGCGGCTTCTCCGGGCCCGTCGTCGTGTCGCGGGCCGTCTGGCGCTCCGCCTCGGCGTTGATCTCGCCGCCGAACAGCACGACGAACACCGACAGCCACAGCCAGATCATGAAGGCGATGACGGTGGCGAGCGAGCCGTAGGTCTCGTTGAAGTTGGCGAGCGAGGAGAGATACCAGGAGAACGCCGCCGACGTCGCCACCCAGCCGAGCGCCGCCACCACGCTGCCGATGGTGATCCAGCGCCAGCGCGCCTCCCGCCGGCTCGGCCCGTAGCGGTAGAGCAGGCTGAGGGCGGCGAGCAGGATGACGAGGAGCACTGGCCAGCGGATGATCTGCAGCGTCCGCTCCGCCGTCGTGGCGACGCCGAAGGTGCCGAGCACCAGCGGCAGCACGACGAGGAAGCCGACCGCCAGCGCCGTCAGCACGATGGCGCCGAGGGTGAAGGTCAGCGTCTGCAGGTTGAAGGCGATGATGGAGCGCTTCTCCCGCTCGCCATAGACGACGCCGAGCGCCTCGAACATCGCCTTCATCGCCGCGTTGGCGCTCCACAGCGCCACGAGCAGACTGACGAGGAAGGTGAGGCCGAGCGTCGAGCCGCTCTTGGCGGCGACGCGCTCCGCCTGGTCGCCGATGATCTCGACGCCCGCCGGCGGCAGGAAGAACGACAGCGTTTCCAGATGCTGGGCGATCGTCGCGGTGTCGGCGAACAGGCCGTAGAGCGAGACGAGGGCGGCGATCGCCGGAAAGGTCGCGAGCAGCGTGAAGAAGGCTACGCCGGCGGCCACGGACAAGAGGCGGTCGTTGATCACCGCCTCGATGGTGCGCCAGGCGACGTCCGCCCAGCCGCGGAGCGGGATGTGATGAGGAGTGCGGGCGCTGCGGCCGCGCGCCGGCTCGTTCGCCGCCGCCGGCGGGGCGGTGTCCTTGCCCTCGATGCAGGCGGGCGGTGCGGGGATCGACGCGGCCGTCCCGGCGTGGGTCTCCCCCTCGGCCATTTGCGCTCCCCGCCGCACGCTCCACCCCACTTCCGTCCAACCGCGCTCGTGCGTCAACGGCCGCCCGCCCGGATCGTTCCCCGGACGCGCCGGGCGTCATGGCATCGCACATTGACGCGGCGGGGTTCCGTCGATTGACTGACCCCGGGGTGATCGAGGGGAATTCACAATGACGAATGCTGCCGAAGCCGGCGCCGGGCTCCTGTCCGGCGTGACGGTCGTCGACCTGTCGCGGGTGCTCGCGGGGCCGTTCTGCACGATGACGCTCGCCAATCTCGGCGCCCGCGTCATCAAGGTCGAAATCCCGGGAACGGGTGACGACAGCCGCGCCTTCGGGCCGTTCGCCAACGGCAAGTCGCTCTATTTCTCCTCGATCAACTGCAACAAGGAGAGCATCGCGCTCAACCTGAAGGCCCCCGAAGACCGGGCGATCTTCGAGCAGCTGCTCGCCAAGGCCGATGTCGTGGTCGAGAACTACCGGCCGGGCACGATGGAGAAGCTCGGCTACGGCTGGGAGACGCTGCACGCCCGCTTCCCGCACCTCATCTACGGCGCGGCTTCGGGCTTCGGCGACAGCGGCCCGATCTCCAAGCGCGCCGCCTACGACATGGTCGTGCAGGGCATGGGCGGCATCATGAGCATGACCGGCTATCCCGGCCAGCCGGCCGCCCGCGTCGGCATCTCGATCGGCGACATCACCGCCGGCCTCTATCTCACCATCGGCCTCAACGCCGCGCTCTACCGCCGCTCGGTGACGGGCGTCGGCGAGAAGATCGACATCGCCATGCTCGACTGCCAGGTGGCGATCCTCGAGGATTCCGTCACCGCCTACGCCAAGACCGGCGAGATCCCCGGCCCCCTCGGCACCCGCCATCCCTCGATCGCGCCCTTCCAGGCCTTCGAGGCTGAGGACGGCCACGTCATCATCGCCGCCGGCAACGACCACCTGTTCGGGCTGATGTGCCAGGCGCTCGCCCGGCCCGACCTTTCGACCGACGCCCGGTTCGCCTCCAACGAGAAGCGCCACGAGAACGTCGACGCCCTGCAGGGCGAGATCGAGAAGACCCTCAAGACGGGTCCGGTGGCGACCTGGCTCGACGCCCTCAACGGCAAGGGCGTGCCCTGCGCGCCGATCAACGACGTGCCGCACATGATGGCCGAGCCGCAGGTGGCGGCGCGCAACATGATCGTCACGGTCGCCGACCCGGTGGCGGGCGAGATCAAGGTCGCCGGCAACCCGATCAAGGTGGTGGGCAAGCCCGAGCCCGCCACCTTCCGCCCGCCGCCCGAGCTCGACGCCGACCGGGCGGAGATCCTCGCGTTCGCGGCGGTGAAGTCATGAGCGACACCCCCGTCACCCCCGCCGCGGCGGCCCCCGCGGAGCCCGCCGCGCCGATCGTCACCTCCGAGGTGCGCGGCGGCGTCGGCATCGTCACGCTCAACCACGTCGCCCACCGCAACGCGCTGAGCGCCGCGCTGGTGAACGGCCTCATCGACGCCATCGCCGGCTTCGAGAAAGAGAAGCTGATGGCGGTGGTGCTGCGCGCCGCCCCGGGCATGAGCGTCTGGTCGGCCGGCCACGACATCAAGGAACTGCCGCGCGGCGACGCCGACCCGCTCGGCTATTCCGACCCGCTCGAGCGGGTGCTGCGGGCCATCCGCCACTATCCCGGCGCCGTCATCGCCATGGTGCACGGCACGGTCTGGGGCGGCGCCTTCGACCTCGTCGCTTCCTGCGACATGATCATCGCCGACGAGACCTCCGGCTTCGCCATCACGCCGGTGAACCTCGGCCTGCCCTACAACACGACGGGCCTGCTGCACTTCGTCGACCGGCTGCCGATGAACCTCGTCCGCGAGATGTTCTTCACCGCCACCCCGGTGAAGGCGGAGGACGCGGCGCGCTGGGGCATCGTCAACCACCTCGTCCCGTCCGCCGAGCTCGAGATCTTCACCCTGGCGCTCGCCGACGGCATCACGAAGAAGGCGCCGCTGGCGCTGGCGGTGATCAAGGAGCAGCTGCGCATCATCTCCGACGACCGCCCGATCGCCGCCCAGACCTTCGAGCGCATCCAGGACATGCGCCGCGTCGTCTACGAAAGTGCGGACTACGAAGAGGGCATCAACGCCTTCTTCGAAAAACGCAAGCCGGTGTTCAAGGGGGAGTAGGCGCTCCCGCCGCGGCCGCCGGCGGCGACGCCGGCCACCCCGCCATCGCCGCCTCGGCGATGGCCATGAGCTCCGCCTCGCCCGCCCCGTCGCGGGCCTGAACCGACATGCCCTGCAGCACCGCCGTGTAAAAGGCGGCGAGCCGCTCGGGATCGGCGTCCGGCGCAACGTCGCCCTCGCGCTGGCCGCGGGCGATGCGGGCGGAAAGCGTCGCGGTGCCGGCACGGCGGCGCTCGGCGAGCAGGGCGCGCACCGCCGCGCTCTCCGGCGTCCCCACCACCTGCGACAGCACGATCAGGCAGCCGCGCGGAAAGCCCTCGCGGGCGTAGACGCGGGCGTTGTGGCGGAGCGAGGCCTCGATCGCCGCCCGCGCCGTCGGCGCCTCGGCGAGGAGCGCGTCGAGCGGCGCGCCCTCCTGCCGCTCGTAGAGGGCGAGCGCCTCGGCGAACAGCGCCTCCTTGTTGCCGAAGGCGGCGTAGAGGCTCGGCCGGTTGATGCCCATGGCCGCCGTCAGGTCGGCGAGCGACGCGCCCTCGTAGCCGTGCGTCCAGAACACCCGAAGCGCCGCGGCAAGGGCGGCGTCGCGGTCGAAGGCGCGCGGACGGCCGGGGGCGGGCACGGGCCTCTCCTTTTCTGTACCGATCGATCAATAACCGATTGACGCGCGCCCGCAACGGCTTCAATTTCTTACCGATTGGTATGAAATGGAGGCGGCGATGCGGGATCTGGACGGCAAGGTGGCGCTGGTGACGGGCGGAGGCCGCGGCATCGGCGCGGCGGTGGCGCGAACCCTCGCGGAGCGGGGGGCCAGCGTGGCGATCACCTACCGCGCCGACGAGGCGGCCGCCGCCGCGCTCGTCTCCGACGTCGAGCGCGCCGGCGGCGCCGCGGTGGCCCTCGCCGCCGACCACGCGGATCCACAAAGCGCCGAGACCGTGGTCGCGGCGACGCTCGCCCGCTTCGGCCGGCTCGACATCCTCGTCAACAATGCCGGCCTCTTCCCCTACGGCCCGATCGGCGAGATGGCGGAGGAGGAGATCGACCGGACGCTCGCCCTCCACGCCGCCGCGCCCTACCGGACGATCCGCGCCGCCGTGCCGGCGCTTGGCGAGGGCGGCCGCATCGTCTCGATCGGCTCGTCGCTCGCCGTGGCGACGCCCGCCCCCGGCGTCAGCCTCTATGCCACGAGCAAGGCGGCCCTCGTCGGCCTGACGAAGTCGCTCGCCCGCGAGCTCGGCCCGCGCGGCATCACGGTGAACCTCGTCAATCCCGGCTCCGTCGACACCGCCATGAACCCCGCCGACGGCCCGCAGGCGGACGCCGAGCGCGCCCTCATCCCCCTCGGCCGCTACGCGCGCCCCGAGGAGATCGCCGCCGTCGTCGCCTTCCTCGCGAGCCCCGCCGCCAGCTACGTCAACGGCGCCGTCATCGCGGTGGACGGCGGCGCCACGGCGTGACCCCCGGGGCCGGCCACGCCGCGACGAGCCGCCGCGCCCGGCCGGGGCGGCGCCGGCGTCGGGGCGGCGCATCTCCGGCGTTCCGGCAGTGGACGGGCCGGCTCCGCCCCGGCGCGGTGCAGCGCCGGCAGCCGTCCGGCCCGTCCACGGTGCATCGGCGGGAGCGGCGCCGGATCCTCGCCGGGTCCGGCGTTCCGTCCCGCTCCGGGGACATTCATCATGAAGGCTCTTCTCAACCGCGTCGCGACGCCGCTCACCACCGGCCTCTTCGCCGTGTCGACCATCTCCGGCATCGCGCTCTTCTTCCACGTCGCACCCGCCGCCTTCCACGGCATGCACGAGTGGCTGAGCATGGTGCTGATCGTGCCGTTCGCCCTCCACCTGTGGAAGAACTGGCGGCCGTTCATCGCCTACGCGAAGCGGGGCGCGCTCTGGTGGGCCCTCGGCGCGTCGGTGGCGGCCGCGCTGGTCTTCGCCGCGCCGGCCCTTACCGGCGGCGCCGGCGGCGGTGGCAATCCCGCCGTCCGCGTGATGGCGGCGATGACCGCCACGCCGCTTGCCGATCTCGCCCCCGTCCTGAAGACGACGCCCGAGGCGCTCCTCGCCGACCTCAAGCAGCGCGGCTACGCCCCGGCCTCGGCCGCCGAGACCCTCGACAGCGTCGCCGCTACCCGCGCCGAGCCGGCCCGCGACCTCCTCCTCGCCCTGTTGCCGCCCCGTTGATCGGCCGCCCCTCCGCGTGGGGCGGATGCGCGCCGGCGTCCTCTTCGCTTCCGCTCCGCCACCTGACGTCGTAGAAGGGTGACGCTCGTTTCCCTTCGACAATCAGTGCGGTATCCGCCGCCCGGCAGACGCGGACGCGATCGATGCTCCTGACGGTGCCGACCCTGTTCCTGTTCGTGAGCGCGTGCCTCTTCGCCAACGGCATTGCCTGGCTGGTCGCCGCGGCCACCTATCGCGGATTTGCGCCCGCCCGGTTCTGGGCGTCGGCGATGCTGGTCGGGGGCGCCGGCACCGTGCTTGCCGTCCTGCGCGGCGAGGTCGCCCCGGTCGTCCCGGTGGTCCTCGGCAACGGCACCATCCTCTTCGCCTGCGGGCTCGCCTGGGCCGGCATCCGCCGCTTCCAGGGCCGCCCCCCGCCGTGGCGGGAGATCGTCGCGGTCGTCGGCGCGGCGACGCTGCTCCTTGCCGTCTTCCTCGCCGGCATCGACAGCACGGTCGTGCGCATCGCCATCTTCTCCGCCGCCACGATCGTCTTCGTCGGCGCCGCGGCGCTCGATCTTCTCGACCGCCGTTTCGGCCCCGCCTCCGCGGGCACCCGCCTCGCCGCCGTCGCGGCCCTCTTCTATGTGGGGGCGCACGTCCTGCGCATCGTCTTCGCCCTTTTCGAGATCGGCGGTCCCGTCCTTTTCGAGTCCTTGAACACCGTGCAGGCGCTGCTCCTGCTCCTCACCGTCTTCGGGGCGCAGATCTGGAATGCCGGCTTTCTCCTGATGGCAATCGACCGCCTGCGGGCGGAGGTCGCCGACCTCGCGGTCCGCGACGACCTCACCGGCGCCGCCAACCGGCGGCAGTTCCTCGAGCGGGCGCGCCAGGAGTGCGCGCGGTCGGCCCGCTCCGGTGCGCCGCTCGCCTTCGTCTGCCTCGACCTCGACGGCTTCAAGCCGATCAACGACGGCCACGGCCATGCCGCCGGCGACCTCTGCCTCCAGCGCTTCGCGGCGATCGCGGCGGCGCGCCTGCGCGAGCCGGACGTCTTCGCCCGCCTCGGCGGCGACGAGTTCGCCATCCTCCTGCCCGACACCACGGCGGAGGAGGCCGCGCTCGTCGCCGAGGACATCCTTGCCGCCGTGCGCTCCACGCCGGTCGCCTGGCGCGGCACCGCCCTCGCCCTCACCGCGAGCGCCGGAGCCGCCGCCTGGACGCCCGACGTCGGCCGCGACGCCGCCGAGCTTCTCGCCCGCGCCGACCACGCCCTCTACCATTCCAAGGAAGCCGGCCGCGACCGCGTCTCCGTCGCCGTCCCGCCGGAGGGCGCGGACCAACCGGCGGAGCCGCCGCCGGCGCCGACTGCCTTCCACCACGGCAAGCTGAAGCTGCGCGGCTGAGCGTATCCCCCATGCGCGGGCTTGCCTTTGCGCGTGCGACGTTGCATTCCCGCACGGCCCCGTGTCGACGTGGACCGGTGTGGGGTCAGGGCAGGAAAGGGCGGTCTGAATGACGAAGTGGGTGTACGCCTTCGGCGACGGCACGGCCGAAGGGACCTCCGGGATGCGCAACCTGCTCGGCGGCAAGGGCGCGAACCTCGCCGAGATGTCGAGCCTCGGCCTGCCGGTGCCGCCCGGCTTCACCATCACCACCGAGGTCTGCACCTACTTCACCCAGAACGGCGACACCTACCCCGCCGATCTCGCCGCCCAGGTCGAGGCGGCGCTCGCGCGCGTCTCCGCCCTCACCGGCCGTCGCTTCGGCGACAAGGAGAACCCGCTCCTCGTCTCCGTCCGCTCCGGCGCCCGCGTCTCGATGCCCGGCATGATGGACACCGTCCTCAACCTCGGCCTCAACGACGAGACGGTGCAGGCCCTCGCCGCCTCCTCCGGCGACCCCCGCTTCGCCTACGACAGCTACCGCCGCTTCATCCAGATGTACGGTGACGTCGTGCTCGGCGTGGAACACCACGCCTTCGAGGAGATCCTCGAGCACGCCAAGGAGACGAAGGGCTACATCCTCGACACCGATCTCACCGCCGCCGACTGGCAGCAGATCATCGAGCGCTACAAGGCGACCGTTGAGAGCCATATCGGCCGGCCCTTCCCGCAGGACCCGCACGACCAGCTGTGGGGCGCGATCGGCGCCGTGTTCGGCTCGTGGATGAACCAGCGGGCGATCACCTACCGCCGCCTCCACACCATCCCCGAGACATGGGGCACCGCCGTCAACGTCCAGGCGATGGTGTTCGGCAACATGGGCGATACCTCCGCCACCGGCGTCGCCTTCACCCGCAACCCCTCGACCGGCGAGAACGCCCTTTACGGCGAGTTCCTCGTCAACGCCCAGGGCGAGGACGTCGTCGCCGGCATCCGCACGCCCCAGTCGATCACCGAGAAGGCCCGCATCGAGGGCGGCTCGGACAAGCCCTCGCTCGAGGCGGTGATGCCCGCCGCCTTTGCCGAGTTCGTGGCGATCTGCGACAAGCTCGAGCGCCACTACAAGGACATGCAGGACGTCGAGTTCACCATCGAGCGCGGCAAGCTGTGGATGCTGCAGACGCGCTCCGGCAAGCGCACCGCCAAGGCGGCGCTGCGGGCCGCCGTGGAGATGGCGAACGAGGGCCTGATCACTCGCGAGCAGGCGATCGGCCGCATCGATCCCGCCTCCCTCGACCAGCTCCTGCATCCGACCATCGACCCCTCGGCCGAGCGCACCGTCGTCGCCTCGGGCCTTCCCGCCTCGCCGGGCGCGGCGACGGGCGAGATCGTCTTCTCCTCCGACGAGGCGGAGCGCCTGAAGGGCCTCGGCAAGAAGGTCATCCTCGTCCGCGTCGAGACGAGCCCGGAGGACATCCACGGCATGCACGCCGCCGAGGGCATCCTGACGACGCGCGGCGGCATGACGAGCCACGCGGCGGTGGTCGCCCGCGGCATGGGCAAGCCCTGCGTCTCCGGCGCCGGCTCGATCCGCGTCGACTACGCCAAGGGCACGCTGACCTCCGCCGGCCGCACCCTGAAGGCCGGCGACCAGCTGACCATCGACGGCGGCAGCGGCCAGGTCTTCCTCGGCGCCCTGCCGATGGTGAAGCCCGACCTCTCCGGCGACTTCGCCAATCTCATCGCCTGGGCCGACGATGTGCGCCGCATGAAGGTGCGCGCCAACGCCGAGACGCCGGCCGACGCCCGCGTCGCCCGCGAGTTCGGCGCCGAGGGCATCGGCCTCTGCCGCACCGAGCACATGTTCTTCGACGAGGGCCGCATCGTCGCCGTGCGCGAGATGATCCTCGCCGACGCCGAACCGGGCCGCCGCGCCGCGCTCGCCAAGCTCCTGCCGATGCAGCGGTCCGACTTCGTCGCCCTGTTCGAGATCATGGCCGGCCTGCCGGTGACGATCCGCCTGCTCGACCCGCCGCTGCACGAGTTCATCCCGCACGGCGAGGAGGAGATCGCCGAGGTCGCCGCGGCGATGGGCGTGCCGGCCGACCGGCTGAAGGAGCGTGCCGAGGCGCTGCACGAGTTCAACCCGATGCTCGGCCACCGCGGCTGCCGCCTCGCCATCTCCTATCCGGAGATCGCCGAGATGCAGGCGCGCGCCATCTTCGAGGCGGCCATCGAGGCGGCCGAGAAGACCGGCGCGCCGGTCGAGCCGGAAGTGATGGTGCCGCTCGTCGGCCTGAAGGCCGAGCTCGACCTCGTCAAGGCGACGATCGACGCCACCGCGAAGGCGGTCGAGAAGGAGACGGGCAAGAGCCTCGTCTATTCCGTCGGCACGATGGTCGAGCTGCCGCGGGCGGCGCTCCGCGCCGCCGAGATCGCCGAGGCCGCGGAGTTCTTCTCCTTCGGCACCAACGACCTGACGCAGACGACCTTCGGCATCTCGCGCGACGATGCGGCGAGCTTCCTCGGCGCCTACCAGACGAAGGGCATCCTCGAGCGCGACCCGTTCGTCACGCTCGACCCCGACGGCGTCGGCGAACTCGTCAAGATCGCCGCCGAGCGCGGCCGCAAGACCCGGCCGGACATCAAGCTCGGCATCTGCGGCGAGCACGGCGGCGACCCCGCCTCGATCGCCTTCTGCGAGACCGTCGGCCTCGACTACGTTTCCTGCTCCCCCTTCCGCGTCCCCATCGCCCGCCTCGCCGCCGCCCAGGCCGCCCTGAAGGCGAAGGGCTAGCCAAACCCTCGACGCGAACCCTCCCCCCTCACGGGGGAGGGCCTGCCCCGGACTTGATCCGGGGGCAGGGGGGCCGCCGCGGTCGCGGCGCCCGACGTCGTCGCGACGCTGGCCAGACGGCGCAGAAGGCGAAGGTCCGACGGTCCCCTATTCCCGACGCTAAACCCTCCCCCCTCGCGGGGGAGGGCAGGGAGGGGGGAGCCGCGGGTACAGAGCGGACCGAGGACACCGAGCGGCGGCCACGAGGATCGGCTCCACCCCCGATCACGCCCGTTTGACGCTTTCGCGAGCCTGATTCCTGCTTACCTGTGGCCGGGGCTGGCCACGGGAGAGCACCGCATGGCGCCGTCGCCGCTCGACACCCCCGAAGGCAAGCGCCGCATGGTGCGCGCGCTCGTCTTCATCTCCCCCTTCAGCTTCGTGCTCGCCTACATCCTCGCCTGGGTCCAGGGCGCCGAGCCGTGGTACGCGCTCCTCCTCGGCGCCACCATGCTCGTCGGCTGCCTGGCGGCCGCCCTCCTGTTCCACGTCGCCGGCTCGAACGCCCGCCACGCCCTCTGGGCGGTCGCGATCCTCCGGCTGTTCATGCGGCGGTAGCAGGCGCTCTTCAAAAGGCGGGCCGTTCGCGTCCTGCCGGTCGCCGCGTCCGGCAGCCCAGCAGCCCGGCTTTGCCAGCCGGCTCAACGATTTGTGCCGCTTTGCCGAGCCGTCGCGCCGTGTCAGATTGGTTGCGCCGGGGGGCGCGGATCGGGGGAGTTCCAGCGCAATGACGACGGTCGCGTTCACCTATCACTATGTCATCGACTACACCGGCAGCGGCCAGATCACGGAAGTCCGCGGCAGTGGGACCCTCGACTTCGACAGCGCGGATCTCGCCGTCGGCGACCCGGTGCTCTTCGTCGACAATCCGTGGATCTATGCGGGCCAGAGCAACCTCGGCGAGCCCTACCTGACGGACACCCTCGAGAACGCGCCGCTCTATCTCCTGTCGAACACCCTGTATCAGGTCGGCGACTATCCCGACGGGTACAACCAGACGACCTTCGTCCCCTGCTTCCTCGCCGGCACCCGCATCGCCACGGCCGGCGGCGACGTCGCCGTCGAGGAGCTCGCGCCGGGGGATCTCCTCCGCCGCCCCGATGGCCGGTTGGCACCGTTGCGGCGCGTCGGCCGGCAGACGGTGGCGACAGCCTTCCTGCCGGAGCCGCAGCGGCCGGTTCTGATCGCCGCCGGCGCCCTCGGCGAGGGTCTCCCCGTCCGCGATCTGCGCCTCACCGCCGACCATGCCCTCGCGCTCGACGGTCTCCTCGTCCAGGCCGGCGCGCTCGTCGGGCTCGCTGGCATCCGCCGCATGACCGCCGCCGAACTCGGCGAACGTTTCGAGGTCTTCCACGTCGAGACGGACGCGCACGAACTCCTCCTCGCCGAGGGCGCGCCGGCGGAGACGCTGCTCGCCGCCCACGGCCGCCTCCACTTCGCCGACGGCACGCCGGTCGCCACTCCGCCGGCCACGGAAATGGCCCTGCCGCGCATCAAGTCCGCCCGGCAGCTGCCGCGTGCGCTCATTGCCCGCCTCGGCGGGCGGATCGCCGGCGAGGCGGCTTGAGGCCTGTCCTGCGCGCTCGCCGCGGCTCGTCGCCGCCGTCCACCGGGACACCGGCGCGGGAGAGGGGGCTTGCGGCGGCGCGGTCCGCCGTGCCCCAGTGGACGCCGTCCCCGCCGCGAGCCCCTGCATGATCCTCACCGACCGCGAAATCCGCCACTCCATCGACACCGGCTCGATCTCGATCACGCCGATGCCGGCCGACGAGGCCTTCGCGCCGACCACCGTCGACCTGACGCTGCACGGCCGCCTCAAGGTCTTCCGGACGCCGGAGCCGGGCGACGACGCGCCGCTCGACCCCGCCGGGCCGGGCTACGTCTTCGCCGAGGTGGTGGAGAGGATCGCCGAGGACGTCGACATCGGGCCGGACGGCTTCGTGCTCGCCCCGCAGCAGCTGGTGCTCGCCTGGACGCGCGAGCGCGTGCTGATCCTGCCGAGCGGCCGCGTCGTCGGCCGGCTCGAGGGCAAGAGCGCGCTCGCCCGCTTGGGGCTCGCCGTCCACGTCACCGCCCCGACCATCCACGCCGGCTCGTCCGGCCAGATCCAACTCGAGATCGTCAACCACGGGCCCCGGCCGATCCTGATGCGCGCCGGCATGCGCGTCTGCCAGATCATGTTCGAGCAGACGCTGGGCGTCCCCGAGAAGGGCTACGGCGGCCAGTTCCGCGGCCAGCGGGCGTGAGCGCGGCAGCCGCGCCACCGTCGGCCGATCGCCGATGGGAGGCTTCGGGTCCCCGGGTTTGGCCGTCCCGCGCCTTTTGGCGTATTGTTTCCGCCGCAGGCGCGACCGCGCGCCCCTGGGAGCGGCGATGAACTTCCCGGCGCTGAAGATTGAGCCGGTCTCGATCGACACCTTCCTGACGATGCTCGACCGCTGCCCCGAGACGGAGCGGTGGGAACTCGTCGATGGGGCTGTCGTGCGGATGCGGGCCGGCGGAACGGCGCGGCGCGGCATCGTCCTCGCAAACGTCGCCGCGGCGCTTCTGCCGGCGGCGCGGAAGCGTGGCGGATGGGCGCTGCCCCTGATGCTCGTTCGCCTCCCCGGCAACGACAACACGGCAGTCATTCCCGACGTGTTGGTGCGCTGCGGGCCAGTGAGGGGCGCCGAGCGGTTGATCGAGGATCCTGTCGTCGTCTTCGAGGTCCTGACCGCCTCGAAGATGGCCTACCAGCGCGGCACGAAATTTCCCTTCTATCAATCCATCTCGACCGTCGCACACATCGTCCTCGCCCATGAGGAAGAACGCCGGGTCGAAGTCTTCTCGCGGGGTGCCGCCGACGAGGATGGCTTCAAGTGGCACTACACCGCCCACACCCACCCCGCCGACGTCGTCGCGCTGCCCGCGCTAGACTTCACGATGACGGTCGCTGACGCCGACGACGGCATCACCCTGCCCGAGCCGGGCGCCGCCCGTTCGGACACCCCTGCGGCCGCCGCCAACGCCGCCCCCGCGGCGACCGGCACCGCCCCCGCGTGAACGCCGCCCCGTCGCCCTTCGACCGCCTCGCCGCCATCCGCGCCGGCGGCAAGCCGGCGCTCGCCCGGGCGCTCGCCACCGTCGAGACCGAGGCCGACGGCGCGGCCCTCGCCGCCCTCCTCGACGCCGCCGGCCAGGCGCTCGGCGGTCATGTCATCGGCCTCACCGGCCCCCCCGGCGTTGGCAAGTCGACCCTGACGGCCGCCCTCCTGAAATCCTTCCGCGCGGCTGGCGTGAGCGTCGGCGTCCTCGCCGTCGACCCGTCCTCGCGCCTCACCGGCGGCGCCCTCTTGGGCGACCGCACCCGCATCCGCACCGACCCCGCCGACGACGGCGTCTTCATCCGCTCGATGGCCGCGCGGGATCGCCTGGGAGGCCTCTCCGACCACGCCGTCGCCGCCACCGTGCTGATGCGCGCCGTGCGCGACCGGGTGATCATCGAGACCGTCGGCGTCGGCCAGTCGGAGGGGGACGTCGCCGCCGTTGCCGACACCCTCGTCCTCTGCATCCAGCCGGGCTCCGGCGACAGCCTGCAGTTCATGAAGGCCGGCGTCATGGAGCTTCCCGACATCGTCGTCGTCACGAAGGCCGACATGGGCGCGAGCGCCCGCCGCGCCCGCGCCGACGTCGAGGGCGCCCTGTCGCTCGCCCACCCCGGCGGCCGCACCCCGCCGGTGGTGCTCGTCTCCGCCGCCACCGGCGAGGGGCTCGAAGCCCTTTCCGCCGCCGTCGACGCCCACCGGGCCGACTCCGCCGTCCACGCCGCCCGCCGCGCCGCGCAGCCGCGCCTCTGGCTCGCCGACGCCGTCCGCACCCGCTTCGGCACCCGCGGCCTCGCCGCGATCGACCCGGCCGCCGCGCTCGCCGCCGCCGGCGGCCCGTTCACGGCGATCCGCACCGTCAGCCTCGATCTTTCCGCCCGCCTCGCCCGCGGCCCGGCCGGGGAGGGGGCCCGTGGCTGAGGAGACCCACACCGGCCATTGCCACTGCGGCCGCGTCCGCTTCACCGCCCGCGGCGCGCCGCTCTCGACCGGCTGGTGCCACTGCACCATCTGCCGCCGCACCACCGGCGCCCCGGCCCTCGCCTGGGTCACCTTCCCCCGCGACGCCGTGGAGATCACTGGCGCGCCCGCCCTCTACCGCTCGAGCCCTGTCGGCGGGCGCGTCTTCTGCCCCGCCTGCGGCGCCCAGATCGCCTACCGCGGCGACGCGGCTACCACCATCGACCTCAACGTCGGCGTCTTCGACCACCCCGAACGCTACCCGCCCGGCGCCCACGGCTTCCACGCCGACCGCATCCCCTGGTTCGACGCCGGCCCCGACTTGCCGAAGGTCGAGGACGGGGACTCGCCGTGACGCCGCCCGCTCCCGCGCGGTGAGCCCCGGCCGTCGTCCCGGTGCGCCGCGGGCCCCCCGCTAGGTCACGCCGCCGCACCTTTCGCCGGTTAACCCTCCTTCAACGCTGTTCCGCACATTCTCTGCGACGTGTTCGCCGGGAGACAGCCCGGTCCGGGTCGCGTCGGGAGTGGCGTAAGCATGAAGCCGGTCTCAGAGCCCGCCAGGAACGAGGGGGTGAAGGCGTCGCCCGCGGCGCGCCCCGCCGCGCCCGCCGCCGCATCCGCCCCCGCCGAAGCCCTCGCCCGGCCCGCCGCCGGGAGCGCTGCGTCACCTGGCGCCGATCGCCCGGCGCGCCTCCTGGCGCCGAAGCCCCGCGATGCCCTGCCGAAGCTGCGCGTCTTCGAGGACGCCGCTCCCGCTGTCTCCGATCCCGCTGTCTCCGCGCCCCCCGTCGCCCGTCCGGGCGTCGCCGCCCCCGTGGCGGCCGCTCCGCTGATGCCCGTTCCCACCGTCGCCGCCGTCGCGCCTTCGCCTGCACGGCCGTCGCCTGCACGGCCGTCGCCGCGCGCGCCGGCCCCGGCCGCCGGCTCCGCGCCGGCCGCCCCCCGCTCCACCGCCGCGATCCCCTCCACCCCCGGGCCCCCGCCGGTCCGCCCCTTGCCCGCCGCCCTCACCGAGCTCACCGGCTCTCGCGACCACTGGATGCGTCTCGCCCCTCGCCGGCGGCGCCGCCGGGCCGGCGCGCTCGCCGGTCTCGCCGGCCGCCTCGCCCGGGCCACCGCGCTTCGGGCCGCCGCCCTCGCCGCCGCCGCCTTCGTGCTCGCCGAGCCGGTCGCCCAGCAGGACGTGGCGGCGATCCTCGCCTCCGACGCCCACGCCGCCCCGCGCTGGATGGCCCGCCTCGTCACCACCGCCGGCGGCAGCGAGGCCGCCCCCACCTTCACCTTCGCCGGCAGGGCCGACCTTGCCGAGACGGCGACCGTGGCGATCGCCAGCGGCGCCGGCACCGTGACGCTCGCCGGCTTCGAGCCCGCCCCGCGCGAGGACCTGCCGCCGCTCCGCTTCGACCGCTCGGCGAAGGGCGGCCGCCAGATCACCGTCGCCCCGACGAGCGGCGAGGTGGCGATGGCCGCCGGCACCCTCCTGCCCACCGCCAGCGTCGTCGACGACGACATGGCCCAGGCGGCCTTGCGCGTCGCCTTCGTCAAGCTGCCGCCGGTGTCCTCCCTGCGCGAGCGCGCCCTCATCGCCCGCGAGACGAAGGCGGGCGACGACCCGGCCACCGTCCGCGCCCGCCTGCAGTTCGCCCAGGCCGCCGCCGCGGCGAGCGCCTCCGTCGTGTCCGCCTATGCGGCCGAGGGCGACGTCGACATCGAGGCGCCGTTCCGCGCCCTCTTCGCCGATCCCGCCGTCGCCACCGGCCTCGGCGAGGAGGAGGTGACGGCCGAGGAGCTCGCGGTCGACCCGCACGCCTGGGTCGGCAAGCCGCTGCCGGCGAACGTCCTCCTCAACAGCGAGCAGCGCTGTCTTGCCGAGGCGGTCTACTTCGAGGCGCGCGGCGAGAGCTACAACGGCCAGGTAGCGGTGGCGCAGGTGGTGCTGAACCGGGTGCGCAATCCCGCCTACCCGAACTCGATCTGCAAGGTCGTCTACCAGAACCGCCAGAAGCGCAACGCCTGCCAGTTCTCCTTCGCCTGCGACCTCGTCCCCGACCGCATCGCCGACGACCGCCACTGGCGCCAGGCCCAGGAGATCGCCCGCGAGACGACCGCCGGCCGCCTCAAGATCCCGGAGATCGAGGCCTCCACCCACTACCACGCCACCTACGTGAACCCCCGCTGGGCCAAGTCGATGAAGAAGCAGAAGCAGATCGGCCTGCACATCTTCTACAAGACGTATGGCGGCGGGTGGAGCTGAGGAGCCGAAACGCGGCTTGATGCTCTTTGCCCGCAGCCGGCCCTAGTCGACCAGGCGCGCGCGCAGGCGCGGGGCGGTCCAGTCGAGGAAGCGGCGCACTTTCAGCGGCAGCGGGTCGATCGGTGCGTGAATGAGGTTCACCGGCAGCGGCTCAGGACCGAACTCGGCCAGGAGTTCATGCAAGGCGCCGGAGCGCAGCTCGTCGCGGACTTGGTAGGACAGCATGCGGATGATGCCCACCCCCGCGAGCGCCGCCTGGATGGCGGCCTCCGTGGTGTTCACCGCAAGCTTCGGGCGGGGGTCCACGGCGAAGGCCGCGCTGTCGCGCCGGTAGCGCCACTCCGGGGCGGTCGCGAAGCCCTGGAAGCTGATGCCGTCATGGTCGGCGAGATCGGCCGGCTGGCGCGGCACGCCGCAGCGGGCGAGGTAGTCCGGGCTCGCGCAGATCACCCGGCGGACCGTGCCGACCCGGGTCGCGATCAGCGCGCTGTCGGTGAGGTGGCCGATCCTCAGCGCCACGTCGATGTGCTCGTCGGACAGGCTGATCTGCCGGTCGGCGAGCGTCAGGCGCAGCATGATCTCGGGGTGCTCCTTCAGGAAGGCGAGGGCGATCGGCATCAGGTGGCGCTCGCCGAAGGCGATCGGCGCCGTCACGTGCAGCCCGCCGCGCAGGGCACGGAAGTCGCCGGCGGCCTGCCGCTCCGCCGCCCCGAGGTCCTCGAGGATGCGTCGGGACGCGGCGACGAAGGCGCGACCCTCCTCCGTGAGCGAAAGCCCGCGGCTCGTCCGCAGCACGAGCGGCACGCCGAGGTGCTTCTCGAGCTCGCTGACCTTGCGGCTCACCGTGGCGAGCGGAGCGTGCAGCCGCCGCGCCCCGGCCGAGAGGCTCCCCGCCTCGACCACCGCGAGAAGCACCGACATCGCATCGAAGCGATCCATGCAGACCTTCCAGATTCCGGGAGGAGTGCTCCTGAAATGGCAGAATACCCCGCAGATTGTGGATGTCCTAGCTTGGAGTTGCGTCTGACGGCCTTCCCCAGTGCGCGGCCCTGTTCAACCTTCAGTGGAGGCTGCCATGCCGAACCTGACCCGCCGAGCCTTTGCCGGCAGCTTCCCCCTCGGTCTCGTCGGCGGAAGCCTGATGGGCGCTGGCCTGATCGGCGGCACGCTCCGGCCGGCCGAGGCCGCGACGACGCCACCCGCATCCTCGCCCGCGGCTCCGGTGAGCGTGACGCCGCTCGCGCAGATCCACATCGGCCGCTTCACCGTCACCGCCCTGACGGACGGCTACGCCGACATGCCCTACGGCTATTTTCCGGGATGGACGCCGGCCGAAGTCGAACGGGCGGCGGTCGCCCAGTTCACGGCGCGGCCGAGCGGGGTGCGCTTCCTGTTCAACCAGTATCTCGTCGAGGACGGCGAGCGCCGCATCCTGATCGATACCGGTCCGGCCGGCTCGATCGGCGAGACCGGCGCGCTGCCGCAGGCACTTGCCGCCGTCGGCCTCGAGCGCGATCAGATCGACGCGGTGATCGTGACGCATATGCATCAGGATCACATGGGCGGGCTGATCGCCGGGGGAAAGAACAACTACCCGAACGCCGAGCTCTACGTCGACCGGCGCGACGTGGTCCACTGGACCGACCCGGCCAAGCAGAACGGCGCGCCCGACTATCTGCAGACGAGCTTCCGCATGGCGAGCGAGGTCGTCAGCCTCTACCCGCAGCTGCAGGCGATCGACGGCGAGCGCGAGATCGTGCCCGGCGTGTCCATCGTCGACCTCACCGGCCACACCCCGGGCCATATCGGCGTGCGGGTCGAGGATGCGGGCAAGAGCCTGATCATGGTCTCCGACATGATCTTTCCGGTCGTGCATCCGCAGGCGACCGACGTCTTCTTCCTGTTCGAGCAGGACCAGGGGGCGGCCAAGGCGATGCGTGACCGCTTCTTTCCCCTCGCCGCGTCGGAAGGCGCGCTCATCGCCGCCACCCACATGCCGTTCCCCGGGCTCGGCCGCATCGTCGATGATCGCGGCACGCTGCGCTGGCAGGTGGCGGACTGGGCGCTTCAGGACTGAGGCGCGGCCGCAGCGGCTTGAGACCGGCGGCCGCGAAGGGTGACGGCATGAGCAGCAGATATCTCGAGATCGCGACGACGCCGTCGGTCGCCGCCGCGCAGGAGCACTATGGCAGCGCGGCGCGGTGGGGGCGTCGGCGCGTCCATGGCGACGATGCCGGCGCGGGCGACCCTCTCGGCCCGCCGGAACGCGCCTTCATCGCCGAGCGCGACGGCTTCTATCTTGCCAGCGTGTCGGAGACGGGATGGCCCTATGTGCAGTATCGCGGCGGCCCGGCCGGCTTCCTCGCCGCCATCGACGACCGCACCCTCGGCTTCGCCGACTTCCGCGGCAACCGGCAGTACATCACCACCGGCAACGTGCAGGCGAACGATCGTGTCTCGCTGTTCCTGATGGACTACGCGCACCGGCAGCGGCTGAAGGTCTACGGCCGCATACGCATCGTCGACGCCACGGCCGACGCGGCGCTGGCGGCGGAACTGGCCGTGCCCGGCTATGCCGGCCACGTCGAGCGCCTCGCTCTCGTCACGGTGGAGGCGTTCGACTGGAACTGCCCGCAGCACATCACGCCGCGCTTCACGCAGGCTGAGCTCGAAGTCGCTCTTGCGCCCGTGCGTGAGGAGCTCGCCGCCCTGAGGCGGGAGAACGAGCGCCTGCACCGCGAGCTGCAGAGCCGGGACGGCCCCATCCATCACCAGCCGTGAGACCCGATCGGAACGGGCCGCGCCACCGACGGCGGCGGAGCCATCTGCCTGCGCCTCCCCCACCTTCTCTCGACCTCTCCGAAGTCATTCCCGGCCTTGTGCCGGGAACCCATGCGACGCCGCAGCGAATGGAGCGGCGGCGGGCGCCGTGTGTGCGGAGACGGGTAGGTTCCCGGCACAAGGCCGGGAATGACCCCGGGGAGAGGACGGCGCGAACGGCAAGAAGGACCCGGACCGGACCCTGTCCCGCCCGCCCCATGACGATCGGCTGACGGTGTTCGACTGCCCAATACCAACTGGCCACCGCCTAACGCCCCACCCCACTGCCCATTACCCACTGCCGACTGACGACTGCCCATTGCCGACCGCCGAACAGCAGCACCTCCTGCCTCGATATAGGAATAAAACCCTTGACACGGACACCATCCCCATCCACACTCCTCCCGTCCGCCCGGAGGGGCGCAGCCGGGGGCGTACCGGTTTCCCGCGGGGTGGACGGCGGTGACCCGCGGCTGGAGGAGACGCGCAAACTCCTTCCTCGGGG
>JAESFK010000081.1_pt1 | contig 96274 bp, 92 predicted proteins | sample 9269391 | NCBI WGS metagenome assembly JAESFK01 (sample SAMN14506231, study PRJNA617097) | algae metagenome | isolation source: Drouetiella hepatica UHER 2000/2452 and co-occurring heterotrophs from... | place: Slovakia: Slovak Paradise National Park, Hrabusice, Kosice Region | collected 2000-01-01 | reverse complement strand
CGCACCATCCTCCCCAACCGGACGCTGATCTATCACTGGCCGGGCAGCGATGCGTCGCTGGCGCCGATCATCGTCATGGCGCATCAGGATGTCGTGCCCGTCACCGAAGGGACCGAGGGGGACTGGAAATATCCGCCCTTCGCCGGGACGATCGCCGAACAGGCGGTGTGGGGCCGCGGCACTGTCGACGACAAGGGATCGCTGGTCGGCCTGTTCGAGGCTTTGGAAGCGCTCGCGGGGCAGGGGTTCCGGCCCAAACGCGGCATCTATCTCGTTTCCGGGCATGATGAAGAAGTCGGCGGGTCGGGCGCCGCCGCGGCAGCGGCCAAATTGAAGGCGGAGGGCGTGCGCGCCCTATTCACCCTGGATGAGGGCAGCGTGGTGCTGCGCGACACCCCGATCATCAACGGCCCCGCGATCCTGATCGGAGTTGCCGAGAAGGGCTATGCCACGCTGAAAGTCACCGCCAACGCCCCCGGCGGACACAGCTCGATGCCGCCGGCTGAAACCGGGGTGACGACGCTGGCGCGCGCAGTGCTGGCGATCACCGAAAATTCCTTTCCCATGGAAATGCGCGGGCCGGGGGCGGCCATGGTGGAATCGCTGGCTGCGCACAAGGGCGGCACGACCAAGATGGCGGTGGCCAACCAATGGCTGTTCGCCCCCGTGCTGAAACGCCAGCTCGGCGCTTCGCCATCCTCGGCGGCGGCGTTCCACACGACGATCGCGCCGACGATGCTTGAGGGAAGCCCGAAGGAGAATGTCCTGCCGCAATCGGCGACCGCGCTGATCAACTATCGTATCGCGCCGTGGAACACATCGGCTGACGTCATGGCGCGGGCCAAGGCGGCGGTGGGCGACGCACCGGTGGAGTTCAGCTGGGTCAAACCGCCGAACGAGCCATCGCGCGTGTCATCGACCAGTTCGCAGGGCTGGAAATATGTTGTTGCCGCGGCGCGCGCCGACGCCCCCGACGCGGTCGTCGCGCCTTTTCTGGTCGTCGGCGCAACCGATAGCCGCAGCATGGCGCCGATTTCAGAGGATGTGTACCGCTTCATGCCGATGCACTTCTCGTTGAAAGAAACGGCAATGATCCACGGCACCAACGAGCATATGACGATCGACAGCTTCAAGCGCATGATCGATTTCTATGCGCGGCTGATCGCGACGTCCGCCGGATAAACGCGGTCGGGATAAGCTGGGAAGACAGTGGTCGGGGAGACAGGATTCGAACCTGCGACATCCTGCTCCCAAAGCAGGCGCGCTACCGGGCTGCGCTACTCCCCGACTACTGGTGGGCGCCTTAGACAGCGCGGGACCGCAAGTCTATCCCACCTGTGCAAAAGGCAAAGAAAAAGGCGGCCTTCCCGAAGGAAGACCGCCCGTTTCTCGTTTCAGTCAACGCCCCGAAGGGCTGCGACTTACTTCTTTTCTTCAGCCATTGCGTCGGCCGGAGCAGCAGCGGCGTCAGCCGGAGCAGCAGCGGTCGCAGCAGCGTCGGCCGGAGCAGCAGCTTCGGCACCAGCGGCAGCAGCTTCGGCACCAGCAGCAGCGGCGTCAGCGCCAGCAGCAGCGGCGTCAGCGCCTTCTTCAGCAACTGCTTCAGCAGCAGGGGCTTCCGTGGTGGCTTCTTCAGCAGCCTTTTCACCGCAAGCGGCGAGGGCGAACATGCTGGCAGCAACGGCGATAGCAGCAAATTTCTTCATGATGTGTGGGCTCCCTAAAATGCCTTACCGCGATGGGGAAACTTCCCGTCCCGCGAGCGGCGGGATTTAGCCGTTCCGTATGGATCGTCAACAAAAATAATTGAGATGTCCCGCGCTGGCGGAAAACTGTCATTCCTGCGCAACAATTACGGCAGCTCGGCGTCGCTGCTGTTGGCGAGAATCGCCAATGTTGCCGTCCAGACCATCACATTTTGCCGAAGCTGGACAGGATCGATCTTGTCCAGCGTGTCATCGGGCGTGTGGTGCAGGTCGAAATAGCGCGTGCCATCCTGCGCCAGGTCGATCGCCGGAACGCCCGCTGCGACCAGCGCGCCGATGTCGGCGCCGCCGTTCGCGGGCTGTCGACCGCGCACGACGCCAAATGACGCAACCGCTGTCGCAAGCCGGTCAGCGAGGGGCTTCGCGCTGTCGGGTAACTTGAAGTCGATCCGCCAGACGCGGTCGGCGCCGAAATCGGATTCGAGCGCGACGGCATGCTTCTCTTTCCCGTGCGCGTCGAAATAGGCTTTGCCGCCAAACACGCCGACCTCCTCGGCTCCCGCCCACAGGATGCGGATCGTGCGGCGCGGCTGACCCGCCATCATGACATATTTGGCGGCAGCGGTGATGATCCCGCACCCTGCCGCGTCGTCAATCGCTCCGGTACCCATATCCCAGCTGTCGAGATGACAGGCGATGATGATCGGGCTGGCGGCGGGATCGCTGCCTGGAACTTCGGCGATGACATTGCCAGAGGTCTGCTGACCCAGATTGCGCGGGGTGAGCAGCAATTTCATCCGCAGCGTTTCGGGATCGCCACCATGTCCGCCCACCGGTCGCATCGCTTGCGCGCGCTCCCATTGGCGGACGAGCTGATCGGCATCGGGGTTCGACAGGGCGGCCGCCGGGATCGGCTTTACCCCAGCGTCGAAATTGGTGACGCCAGTGTGCGGGTTGCGATGGTTGTCGGTGCCGATCGAGCGGATGACGATCGCCATCGCCCCCTTTTTCGCGGCGACATTGGGTCCGGTGAAGCGCCCGCGGCCATAAGTGCCATAGCCGCTGCCGTCCTGCGTCGGCGCCATCTTATGATCGATAAAGACGATCTTGCCCTTCACCGTCGCGTCGGACGCGGCCTGCAGCGCATCAAAGCTGGCGAAATAGAGAACCTCGCCTTCAATGCCTTTGGGGCCGGTCGACGCGCTGTTGCCTAGCGCCGTAACCGCCAGCTTTTGCGGGTGAAACGGACCGATCAGCGATGCCTGTTCGTCGCCGCGGACCCAGGTCGGCATCTTGAATTTTTCTTCGCGGACATTCTGAAAGCCCATTTCCTCCAGGCGGCGGACGGCCCAGGTGCGCGCTGCGGCTTCGGCCGCGGTCGCGGCCTGCCGCGGACCGATTTCCGTAGTGAGGTCTTCGACAATCCACCACGCAAGGTCTTGCCCCTGCTGCGCCAACTCGATCGCCGTCGGGGCTGGCGCTGGGGCTGGGGCTGGGGCTGGGGCTGCGGCGACATGGCAGGCGGCAAGCGCCGCAGTCGAAAGGGCGAGGAGGCGAGCGGTGCGACCGATGTTTTTCATGGGGTAACCCTAGCGAGGAGCGGTCGCCAACGGCAAGCGTCGATTGCCAAGTTCGCCCCCATTCGCTAACCGGCGCACGATTCATTCTCTTCCGGCCGCGCCCGCGGCCCAGCCCAAATCCGGAGCACTTCCATGGCCGCCCAATATAGTTTCGTGATTAAGGGTCTGAACAAGACCTATCCCGGCGCGCAAAAGCCGACGCTCAAGGATCTGAGCCTGCAATTCTACCCCGATGCCAAGATCGGCATCGTCGGCCCGAACGGCACCGGTAAATCGACCTTGATGAAGATCATGGCGGGTATCGACACCGAATTTACTGGCGAAGCATGGGCGGGCGACGGGATCACCGTCGGCTATCTGGCGCAGGAGCCCGAGCTTGATCCGACCAAGACGGTCAAAGAAAATGTCATGGACGGCGTCCGCGGCGTCGCCGACATGATGGAGCGCTTCAACGAAATCAGCACGCTGATGGCCGATCCGCCCGCCGACGCCGATTTCGACGCGTTGATGGAAGAAATGGGGACGCTGCAGGAAAAGATCGACGCGGTCGACGGCTGGACGCTCGACAACCAGCTCGAGATCGCGATGGAAGCCTTGCGCTGTCCGCCGGGTGACATGGGTGTGCAGAGCCTGTCGGGCGGCGAAAAGCGCCGCATCGCGCTCACGCGCCTGCTGCTCGAAAAGCCGTCGATCCTGCTGCTCGACGAACCGACCAACCATCTCGACGCCGAAAGCGTCGCCTGGCTGGAGAAACATCTCGTCGATTATCCGGGCAACGTCATCCTCGTCACCCACGACCGCTACTTCCTCGACAATGTCGTGAACTGGATCCTCGAACTCGATCGCGGCCGCTATTTTGTCTATGAAGGCAACTACTCGACCTACCTCGAAAAGAAGGGCAAGCGCCTCGAGCAGGAGTCGCGAGAGGATGCCGGTCGCCAGAAAGCGATCAAGGACGAGCTCGAGTGGATCCGCCAAAGCCCTAAGGCGCGTCAGGCCAAATCGAAGGCGCGTATCAAGAGCTTCGATCAACTCGTCGAGGCGCAGGAAAAGCGCATCCCCGGCAAGGCGCAGATTGTCATCCAGGTGCCGCAGCGGCTGGGCGGCAAGGTCATCGAGGTCGAGAATATCTCCAAGGCCTATGGCGACAAATTGCTCTTCGAAGACCTGTCCTTCTCGCTGCCGCCGGGCGGCATCGTCGGCGTGATCGGTCCGAACGGTGCGGGTAAGTCGACGCTGTTCAAGCTGATCACGGGGCAAGAAACCCCCGACAGCGGCAAGGTCGTCATCGGCGACACCGTCCATTTGGGCTTTGTCGACCAGAGCCGCGACGACCTGAAGCCCGACAACAATGTCTGGCAGGAAATTTCGGGCGGCGCCGAAATGATGAACATCGGCAAGCACGAGATGCAGACGCGCGCTTATGTCGGCGCGTTCAACTTCAAGGGCGTCGACCAGCAGAAGAAGGTCGGCCAGCTGTCGGGCGGCGAGCGCAACCGCGTCCATATGGCCAAAATGCTGAAGCAGGGCGGCAACGTGCTGCTGCTCGACGAACCGACCAACGATCTCGACACCGAAACGCTCGCCGCGCTCGAAGAAGCGCTCGAGAATTTCGCCGGCTGCGCGGTGGTCATCAGCCATGACCGCTTTTTCCTCGATCGCCTCGCAACGCACATCCTCGCGTTCGAGGGCGACAGCCATGTCGAATGGTTCGAAGGCAATTTCGAATCCTATGAAGAAGACAAGATCCGCCGCCTCGGCGACGATGCGACGCGCCCGCACGCGACGTCGTACAAGAAACTGACGCGCTGACCGCGATGGGGGAGGGGGCGCCAATCTCGTCGAGCTCGATCCGGCTGGATGCGGATGCGCTCAACGCGTTTATGGCCGAGGCCTTCCCTCATTCGGCTCCCGGTTCTCGCGGTACCGTCATGTCGGCGGTGCCCGGGCATATCCAGGCGCGGATGGACCCGACCGAATTGGCGTTGCGTCCGGGCGGGTTGATCTCCGGCCCGACGCAGATGGGGTTCGCCGATATGGCGGCCTATGCGCTGGTCCTCGCGCATATCGGCCCCGTCGCGATGGCGGTGACGAGCGCGCTCAATTACCAGTTCCTGCGCCCATGCCGTCCGGGGCCGCTGTTCGCCGACGCCTATATGCTGCGCCTCGGCAAACGGCTCGCGGTGATGGATGTGCGGATATGGACCGATGATGCCGACAAGCCGGTCGGTCAGGCGAATGTGACTTACGCGATTCCTTAGATGGAAGCGATCGCCGACCGCTAACGACCATTCTCGGACGTTCATAAGGTAGATGTGCTTGCCCGAAAGCAGCCGTTCGTCCACTCTTCGCGAATGCCCACCGATGCCGATCGTGACGAACTTGAACTCCGCGTCAGCGACGTCGCATACGAAGTCGCGAATTTTGCTTGGGCTGATTTGGCGGAATGTATCCCCTTAGGGAGAACCTACACAAGACCCGCGAGCGACGGCTCATACATGGCGGTTACATGGGATGCGGATTGGAAAGGTCGGGTTGGAGGCCCCATATTTATCAAGGTCCAAGGTTTCCTCGACCCTGACCATCAAATGCCGACTTGGTGGACCGGCGAGATCATTCGCAAGCGTGGCCTGCTGGACATGCTTTTACGTAGACCCGAACGAGATGCCATCAAAAAGCTCAGGAGCGGAGCTACAGGCGATTGCGACCACTGCGGACATGCAATCGGTTATCATCATGCTGGCACCGAGGCGGAAATGCTTTGCACTGTCGAGGGCTGCGATTGTCCCGGATATGTCGAGAGGGCGGTGCCGCTGAACTGGCAGTAGAGCGGTGCCTATCCATTCGGATCGTCGAGAAACCCGCCGGTCCGCAATCCACCCCAAAGCCGACATCAACTGAGTAACCGTGAATGTGATCAGCTTGCCGCGGGTGGAACTTCCCACAATACCAACTTGGTGGCGTGAACATCCTCGTGCGCCTTGGCAGCGTCGAGCCGTTCCAGCTTGATACTACCCTTCAAGGCGCCCATTTCGATCATCGCGCCGATCACCACGACCCCGCCCGCGCCGACGTCGATTTCAAATTCGGCAGGATGCGCCAGCTTGGCCTTCGCGGTTGCGATATGCAGGCGATGTTGCCCTGGCTCGACATCGGCCATCAGCATCTGGCCCGACTTGATCTGGCCTTTTGCGGCGGCGTCGAGTGTCACGTTCATGCCCTGCAGCGCGGCGACAAAGCCGCGGCGCGTTACATAGATGCGCGCCTTGCCTGCGGGCGCCTGCATCGTCCGCGCGTCGGCAATTGCATTGGAGTCGGCCTTGGCGCCGCTCTTGTTGCTCGACAGCGCCCAGAAACAGAAGATCACGATACCGCCGATCAGCAGTACCGACAGGATGAGCAAGGTTCCCGGCGACAGCACGCTGGCCAGCGATGGCCCCAGAAAGGCGCCGACGATAGCCGCCACAAAAATCAGCGTCAGCCACATCGCATTTTTGCTCATATCGCGTCTCCTGTTCAGCCGGCGGGTTCGAACTCCCCCGTCGCTTCGTCCAATAGATGCAGCACCCCGTCGCTGATCGCGAAAAAGGCGCCGCGCAGCCGCAGCGTGCCGCGCCGTTCCTTTTCCTGGATGCAGGGAAAGGTGCGCAGGTTGGCGATGCTGACTTGAACGGCCGCCATTTCCATCGCCCGTCCTGCGTCGCGGGTGTCAATGTTGCTATGGTCGCGGCGCACTTGTTCGCTGGCACCGTCAAGCATGGCAATCCAGTCGGCGATAAAGCCGCCGCGTCCCGGTTCGGCGCCCGCCATCGAGCGGTGCAGCGCGGCCTGACAGCCGCCGCACAGGCCGTGGCCCATGACGACGATTTCCTCGACGCGCAGAAACTGGACCGCGAATTCAAGCGCTGCCGACACGCCGTGGCGGCCCGGCGTCGTTTCGAACGGCGGCACCAGCGCCGCGACGTTGCGCACAACGAAGATTTCGCCCGGATTGGTGTCGAAAATCTGCGACGGTTCGACGCGGCTGTCGGAACAAGCGATCACCATCACCTTCGGCGATTGCCCCTCGGCCAACCCGTCCCAACGCTCGCGCTGTTCCTGCCAGCCGCCGTTACGGAAACGACGATAGCCGTCCATCATATCTACAAAGTGAGTCATGCATGCGCCTTAGCATAGCTAGGGAGGTTGAGAAGAGGCGCGCGCGCGACTATGTGGGCGAAATGAACGCTCCCGCACAGCCCGCCGCCACGCCCAGCCAGCGCCAGCGCAAACCGGATTGGATCCGCGTCAAGGCGCCGACCAGCCCCGGCTATGCCGAGACGCGCAAGCTGATGCGCGAGCTGAACCTTAACACGGTGTGCGAAGAGGCGGCGTGTCCGAATATCGGCGAATGCTGGACCAAAAAGCATGCGACGGTGATGATCCTGGGCGACACCTGCACCCGCGCCTGTGCGTTCTGCAACGTCAAGACCGGGATGCCGCGCGCGGTGGATCCGCTTGAGCCCGAACATACTGCGATTGCGGCGGCGAAGATGGGGCTCAGCCATATCGTCATCACCTCGGTCGATCGCGATGACCTGCCCGACGGAGGCGCGAGCCAGTTCGTGAAGGTGATCAACGCGCTGCGCCGCGAAACCCCGCAGACGACGATCGAAATCCTGACCCCCGATTTCCGCAACAAGCCCGAAAGCGCGATCGCGGCGATCGTCGATGCCCGGCCCGACGTGTATAACCACAATCTTGAAACCGTGCCGCGGCTCTATCCGACGATCCGTCCCGGCGCGCGCTATTATGCTTCGCTGCGCCTGCTCGAAAGCGTCAAGCGCCGCGATCCGTCGATCTTCACCAAATCGGGGATCATGCTCGGCCTCGGCGAACAGCGGATGGAGGTCCATCAGGTGATGGACGACATGCGCAGCGCCGACATCGATTTCATGACGATGGGCCAGTATCTGCAACCGACGCCGAAGCACGCCAAGGTCATTGACTTCGTGACGCCACAAGCGTTCGATGCCTACGCCCAGATCGCGCGCGCCAAGGGTTTCCTGCAGGTCGCCTCTTCGCCGCTGACGCGCTCCAGCTATCACGCCGGCGACGATTTTGAGCGGATGCGGGCAGCGCGCGAGGCGCAGCTGGCGCGCGCCAGCACCGGCTGACCCCGCTCTTGCCCAGGCATCACGAAACCCGCGTCCTGCCGTATAGCGACGAGCAGATGTTCGCGCTCGTCACCGACATCGAGCGTTACCCCGAGTTTCTGCCCTGGGTGATCGCGCTGCGCATCCGCAGCGATAGGGAGCATGAAGCGGTCGCTGACATGATCGTGGGTTTCAAGGGACTGCGCGAAAGCTTTTCGTGCCGCGTTCACAAGGACCGCCCGCGCGCCGTGACCGTCAGCTATATCGACGGCCCGATGCGCCACCTGAGCAATGAATGGCAATTTGCACCGGTCGAAGGCGGCGGCTGCCGCGTCGATTTCATGGTCGACTTCGCCTTTCGCAGCCGGATGTTTGAGGCGCTGGCGGGGCAGATGTTCGACAAGGCGCTGCGCAAGATGATCGCGGCGTTCGAAACGCGCGCCGACGATCTTTACGCGGCGGGGAGGGCGATGTCCTCCGAAGGCCGCAGTTCGTCCCTTTCGGGCTGAAGCAGGTCAAGCGCGAACAGCGTCGCGTGATGGCGGACGGCGGCGCGATCACCGCCTTCAAACTGCACCCGCTGGGTGAAATAATCGTCCGAATCCTGGCCGCGCAGCGCGCGTGCGAACACCACCAGCCCGACCGGCTTCTTTTCCGATCCGCCACCCGGACCGGCAATACCGGTGATCGCCACGGCAATATCGGCGTCGCTGTTGGCGAGCGCGCCGGTGGCCATGGCCCACGCCGTCGCCAGCGAGACTTCGCCAAAGGTTTCGAGTATTTCGCTGCTGACGTCGAGCTGGCTTTGCTTGGCGTGGCCCGAATAGGTGATGAAGCCCGCCGAGAACACATCCGAACTGCCAGCGATATCGGTCAGCGCGGCGCTGACCATGCCGCCGGTGCAGCTTTCGGCGACCGCGATCTTGCGCCCCGCTGCGCGATTATTGGCGAGCACGCTCGTCGCCAGCGTGTTGCGCACGGCAAACCGCGTTTCATCGTCAGGCAGCACGGTCAATTCTCCGGAAGTTGCAAAGTCGCGACAGCCTGCGCAGCGATCCCCTCGCGGCGACCGGTGAACCCCAGCCGCTCTGTCGTTGTGGCCTTCACACTAACCCGGTCGAGGGGAATCGCAAGGATTTCAGCAATCCGTGACCGCATTGCGGCGCGGTGCGGGCCGATCTTCGGCGCCTCGGCAATTATCGTCAGGTCGATATGGTCGATCCGGCCGCTACGTTCGACAACGCGGTTTGCGGCAAATTCCAAGAAGCGATGCGATGCGGCGCCACGCCATTGCGGGTCGCTGGGCGGGAAATAGTCGCCGATATCGCCGTCGGCCAGCGCGCCGAGAATCGCATCGGTCAGCGCATGAAGCCCGACGTCGGCATCGCTATGGCCTTCAAGCCCATGACTATGAAAGATTTCTATGCCACCTATCCACAGCGGCTTGTCCGCAACGAGGCGGTGAACGTCATAGCCCATGCCGATCGCAGTGCGTGTCATCGTCTCGATCCCCAGCAAGCCGTTCAGGATCGCCATATCCTCGGCATAAGTCAGTTTATGGAGCCGCGCGTCGCCCGGCACTGTCGCGACCATGACGCCCAGATGGCGGGCAAGTTGTGCATCGTCGGTCGCGGATGCGTCCGTCGCGGCGGCGTGGGCGCGGCGCAATGTCCCAAGTCGGAACGCTTGGGGAGTCTGGACACGCGCCAGCGCGGCCCGGTCGACAACGTTGCCCGCCGCCGCCCCGGTTTGCTCGACCAGCGTATCGGGAACGGGCAGGGTGGGGATCACCGCTTCGGAAACGTCCAGTGCCGCGAGCAGTCGATCGATGACTTCGATCGTCACCCCCGGCCGCGCGGCGTCGTGAACCAAGACCGGCACGGCGTCGTCGCTCTTGGCAAGCGCGGCCAGTGCGTTGGCCACCGACTGCTGCCGCTCGGCCCCGGGATTGGCGGAAATCCAGCCATCCGGCAGCGGTCCGAGCGCCGCCATGACGTCACCATTGGCCACCAGCACCCCGCCAGCAATCGCCGGGTGGGCGGCAAAGGCATCGAGGCTCCAGCGCAGCACCGGCTTGCCGCCGAGCATTGCCAGTTGCTTGGGCAAGGCGAAACCGGCCCGGCTGCCCTGACCGCCCGCAAGCAATATGACCATCGCGCGCGGCGGGGTGGGGGTAGCGGACTCGTTCATATACGCGCCGGTTAGCGCAGCCGCGGCTTGCGGGAAAGCGGCTTAGCGTGTACGGGCTGCTCAAATTTTAGGCAATCAGACGAAAGCTCCCGCCATGGCGCCGCTGCGGCCCATCCAGATCGGCAACATCACCATCGCGGATCCCGTGATCCTCGCGCCGATGACGGGCGTCACCGACATGCCGTTCCGTACTTTGGTACGCCGCTATGGTTCGGGGCTTAATGTCACCGAGATGATCGCGAGCCAGGCCGCGATCCGGGAAACGCGCCAATCGATCCAGAAGGCCGCATGGCACCCGGTCGAGGAGCCGGTGTCGATGCAGCTCGTCGGCTGCACCCCCCATGAAATGGCCGAGGCGGCGAAGCTCAACGAAGATCGCGGCGCAGCGATCATCGACATCAACATGGGCTGCCCGGTGCGCAAAGTGACGAGCGGCGATGCCGGATCGGCGCTCATGCGTGACCTCAAGCTCGCCTCGGCGCTGATCGAAGCCTGCGTCAAGGCGGTGTCCGTGCCGGTGACGGTGAAGATGCGCATGGGCTGGTGCCACGACAGCCTGAACGCCCCCGAACTGGCGCATATCGCCGAGGATCTGGGAGCCAAGCTGGTGACGGTGCATGGTCGCACCCGCAATCAGATGTACCGCGGTGAAGCCGACTGGAGTTTCATTCGCAAGGTCAAGGATGCGGTATCCATCCCGGTGATCGCCAACGGCGACATTTGCTCGGCCGACGATGCACGCACGGCGCTGGCGCAAAGCGGCGCCGATGGCGTCATGATCGGCCGCGGCGCTTACGGTCGCCCGTGGCTGCTGGGGCAGGTGATGGCGGCGCTGCGCGGCGAGGGTGATCGGCCCGACCCAGGAATCGACGAACAATATGACGTCATTACATCGCATTATCGCGCGATGATCGAGCATTATGGCGAGGTCACCGGGGTCAATATGGCGCGCAAGCACCTTGGCTGGTACGTCAAGGGGCTGCATGGATCGGCCGAGTTTCGCAACATGGTCAACCAGATTCCAAGCAGCCGCGATGTGCTCGACGCGCTCGAACGCTTTTACACGCCGTTCCTGAGCAGGGCCGCCGCGTGAGCGCGCTCACGTCGAGCATCCCGACCTTTGACCATGACGAGTTGATCCACTCGCACCCCGTCCCGACGCTGCTGATCGACAAGGGCGGGGTGGTACTGTTCGTCAACGCTGCCGCGGAGCAGATGTGCAACGTCAGCCGCTCGGCGATGATTGGCCGCGTCGTTTACGACGTGATCACGATGGACCGGAGCTATCGCCAGCGGATGAGCGACGCCGCGACGTCGGCGCTGTTCGCGCATCGTGCCGAGATTTCGGTCGGCGGCCGCAAGGCGATTTTCGTCGATATGCAGATGGTCCCCTATGGCCAGAGCGGCCACCGCATCCTGGCGCTGGTTCCGGCGCAAAGCGATGCCGAGTTGATGGGCGGCGCGATTGGCCGCTCGGGGAGGGCCGCGGGGGGCGCCGCGTCGATGCTGGCGCATGAAATCAAGAATCCGCTCGCCGGGATCAAGGGCGCGGCGCAATTGCTGGCGCGTAAGACCGACGCCAGCGGCGAACGCTTCACGACGCTGATCTGCGCCGAGGTCGACCGCATCGCGACGCTGATCGACCAGATGGAGCATTTTTCGCGCGGCCAGCCGATCGCCTGCGCGCCGATCAACCTGTATCAGCCGATTCATCAGGCGATGGAAACCGCCCGCGCGCGCCAGTTTCCGGGCGTGCGTTTTGCCGAGGATTTCGACCCGTCGCTGCCGCTGGTGCACGGCAACCATGACGCCATGGTGCAGATTTTGCTCAACCTTGTGACCAACGGTTGCGAAGCGCTGGGCGGGCGCGACGACGGCGTTGTGCGGCTCGCGACCGCCTATCGCCACGGCCTGTCGATCGACAATGGCGACGGGCGCGGCCGTATCGCGCTGCCGATCGAGGTCAGCGTCAGCGATAACGGCCCCGGCGTTCCCGCCGACATCCGCGGCGACCTCTTCGATCCGTTCGTGACGACGAAGCGCGAGGGGCGGGGGCTCGGCCTCGCTCTCGTAGCCAAGCTGGCGCGCGATATGGGCGGGACGGTCCAGCATATGCGCGACGGCGAATGGACGCGCTTTCGCGTTCATCTGCCGGTGGCGCAAAAGGGAGCCGCGGCATGAGCAGCGCTAAGACGATATTGCTGGTCGAGGATGACCCCGCGATCGCGATGATCATCCGTGAAACGCTGATCGGCGAATGCGGCCATTTTGCGTCGGTCGGCAGCATCGCCGAGCGTAACGCCTGGCTCGCCGACCACCGCCCCGACCTTGTCATCACCGACGTCGTGCTGCCCGATGGTGACGGCATCGATTCGCTGCGGGTGGATGCCGGAACGCCGGTGATCGTGCTGTCGGCACAGAATACGCTCGACACCGCGGTGCGCGCAACGGGGATCGGCAGTTACGACTATCTGCCCAAGCCGTTCGATCTCGACGAACTGACCGCGAGCGTTCGCGCTGCGTTGCAGCGCCGGACCGAACCGATGGCCGGCACGGATCCGGCGCAGGCGGACAGCCATGGGCTGGTCGGCCGCGCGCCCGCGATGCAGGCCGTGTATCGCACCATCGCACGGCTCGCCTCGAACGACCTCGCGGTGCTGATCCTGGGGGAATCGGGGACCGGCAAGGAAGTCGTCGCCCGCGCGATCCATGCAACCGGGTTGCGCCGGTCGGGGCCGTTCGTGGCGATCAACATGGCGGCGATTCCGCGCGAACTGATCGAGGCCGAATTGTTTGGCCACGAAAAGGGTGCCTTTACCGGCGCGCACAGCCGCAACGCCGGGCGTTTCGAGCAGGCGGCGGGCGGCACATTGTTCCTCGATGAAATCGGCGATATGCCGCTTGAGGCACAGACGCGCCTGCTCCGCGTTCTTCAAAGCAACGAATATTCGACCGTAGGCGGCAATCAGGCGCTGCGTGCCGACGTCCGCGTCATCGCCGCAACCCACCGCGACATGCGGACCTTGGTCGCCGATGGCCGGTTCCGCGAAGATCTGTTTTATCGCCTCAACGTCATCCCGGTGACCCTGCCGCCGCTGCGCGACCGGCGCAGCGACATCGCCGCGCTCGTCCGCCATTTTGTCGACGCGGGGCGCGCTTCGGGCCTCCCCGACCGCCAGTTCGCCCCCGCCGCGATGCAGTGGCTCGAACGCTATGACTGGCCCGGCAACGTCCGCGAGCTGGGCAACGTCGTCCAGCGGCTTGCCGTGCTGTCGCGCGATACCGTGGTGACGGTGCGCGACGTCGAAACGGTACTGCACGAAAATGGCGAAGGCGACGGCGCAGCGGCGCCCGCCGACCTGATCGCCCGCGCCGTCGATGATTGGGCGCGCGAGCAGATGGCGAGCGATGCGCCCGACGGCGAACTCCACGGTCAGCTCGAAGCGATCGTCGAAGCGGCGCTGTTTCGCCGCGTCCTGCGCGATGTGCGCGGCAATCAGTTGGAGGCGGCGCGGCGGCTTGGGATCAATCGTAACACGTTGCGCAAGCGGCTTGGGCAGCTGGATATCGATCCGACGCATCTTTGAGCAACGGAAACTAGCTCATATTTGAGGCTTTCTAGCGGCCCGATCGCAGTTTGTGTGTTTTCTATGCAACAGGTTTGTCGTAGCATGGCAACAATGGCGCATGCGGCTCCCCTGACTCAAGACATCGAACCGGCGGAGCCGGATGTCCGCTCGGGCTTCTGGCGTTTCGCCGTCCCCGAATATTACACGCTGGCGCTCGTCATCAGCGTCGGAATTGCGACCTATGTCTTTGTGACAGGCGACGCGCAGAGCGAACAATTGCTTACCCCGGCACTGGTTGCGGCAATCATGGTCGCCAACCTTGTCCCCGCGATGGCGCTGATCGTGCTGATCGGCAGTCGCATCGCGCGCGCCCGCGCGGTGCGATCAATGGAGGGCGGCAATGGCCGCCTTCACGTTCGGCTCGTGGCGTTGTTTTCGATGATCGCGGCGGTGCCGACACTGCTGGTCGTGATTTTTGCGTCGCTGTTGTTTCAATTTGGCGTCGATTTCTGGTATTCCGACCGCTCACGAGGCATGTTCGAAAACGCCGCGACATTAGCCCAATCTTTCTATGAGGAAAGCCAGAAGTCGGTTGCTGGGCAAACGACGGCAATGTCCACAGATTTGGGCAAATATCTGGATACTCAGACAGTCGATAGCATCAGCTTTCAAGATGCCTATGGGTTTCAGGTTGTCGTTCGCGAACTCAACGAATCCGCCATCATCGAAATCGGGCGCGATGGCATCCCCCGGACCGCTGTGATGATCGACCCCGACAATCGGGCGGCAGAAGGGCGGGTAACGCCATCGATAATACAACGGCTCAATGCTGGCGAAGAAGTCGTGGTTACCCGAAGCGCCAACAGGATTGAGGCGGTAACGCGACTTCCTGGTAGGCCGAACGCATTTCTTTACGCGTCGCGTGCTGTCTCCAGCCTCGGTCAGCAGCAGTTTCAACTCGCTCGCACCGTGCTTGCTGACTATAACGCGTTGTTTGAGCGTTCGCAGCTTTTGCAGCTACAATTCAACGGCGCGTTATACCTCGGCTCACTGCTCCTGCTTGCGCTCGCGGTTGTGGCCGCGATCGTAGTCGCCGACCGCATCGTTCGCCCGCTCGGTACGCTGATAGGCGCGACGCGCACCGCGGCTGGCGGCGATCTGTCGGTGCGCGTCACCCCCCCGGCGCGCGATGACGAGATTTCGGTGTTGACCCGCGCGTTCAACCGGATGACCGAGCAGTTGCAGGGGCAGACCGGGGCGCTGGTCAGCGTCAATGAGCAGCTTGAGGCACGGCGCAGCTTTATCGAGGCGGTGCTCAGCGGGGTGTCGTCAGCGGTGATTTCGGTCGATGCCGATCACCGGATCCAGCTGGCCAACGCCGCAGCCGAACGGCTGATTTGCCAGTCGACCGACTGTCTGACCGGACGGCCTTTGGCTGAGGTGGCGCCCGAACTGGCGCAGTTGCTGATCGGCGACGAGCGCGAGGCGATCGTCCAATTGGCTCGCCCCGATGCCGAACCCGCGACTCTGGCCGCGAAAGCAGTCGCGCAAGGCGATGGCTTTGTCTTGAGTTTCGAGGATATTACGCAGCAATTGCTCGATCAGCGGCGCGCCGCCTGGTCCGATGTCGCGCGGCGCATCGCGCATGAGATCAAGAATCCGCTGACCCCGATCCAGCTTGCTGCCGAGCGCCTTCAACGCCGGTTCGGTGACAAGATTGAGGGCGACAGCGCGACCTTCAAGAAATTGACTGATACCGTGATCCGACAGGTTCACGACATGCGCCGAATGGTCGACGAGTTTTCGAGCTTTGCCCGCATGCCGAAACCGACCTTCGGCGTAGAGGATGTCCGCGATATCCTGCGTCAGGCGGTGTTTCTGTTCGAGGTTGCCAAGCCAGATATCGTCTTTTCGATAAAAACCCCTGACGAGATCGAGCCGCTCGTTTGCGACCGACGCTTATTGTCGCAGGCCATGACAAACATAGTAAAAAATGCGGTGGAAGCGATTGAAGAAAATTCGAAAAACTCGGAATCGATCCCCATCGGGCATATCGATGCCGAGCTGGCTAGCGGGCCGCACGGTGAAATCCTGATCCGTGTTGCCGACGACGGAATAGGATTGCCACAGGCGCGCGATACCATCGCCGAACCCTATATGACGACGCGGCAGGGCGGCACCGGCCTTGGCCTCGCAATCGTCAAAAAGATCGTCGAGCAACATTATGGCGAGTTGGAGTTTTCGGACAATCCGGCGGGGCAGGGGACGTGCGTCACGCTGACGCTCCATCCCGACCGGCTGCAAGGATTGGCAGGGAAGGGCGACGAAACAAGCATGGGGTACGCAGAATCGGTTCCGGGGCGGATCCGCAACCGGCAGGACAGAGAAGAACATGGCGCTTGATATATTGATCGTCGACGACGAGCGCGACATTTGCGATCTCGTCGCCGGCGTCATGGAAGACGAAGGTTATGAGGCGCGTATCGCCTCCGACAGCGATTCGGCGCTCGAAGCGATCCGCCAGCGGCGTCCGTCGCTCGCGCTGATCGACGTGTGGTTGCAGGGGTCGCGGCTCGACGGGCTGGGGCTGGTCGAGGCGATCAAGGCGTTCGATCCGACGCTGCCGATCATCGTCATTTCGGGCCATGGCGGGCTCGACACCGCGGTCGCGGCGATCCGGCGCGGTGCCTATGATTTCATCGAAAAGCCTTTCGAGGCATCGCGCCTACTCCATCTGGTGGCTCGCGCGACCGAAAGCGAGCGGCTGAAGTTCGAATATGAGCAGTTGCGCGAGAAAGCGGGGCCGTCGGACGAGCTGACCGGGACCAGTGCGTCGATCAACAATGTCCGCGCGACCCTGAAACGCGTGGCGGGGACGGGCAGCCGGGTGCTGATCACCGGTGCTGCGGGGGTGGGTAAGGAAGTCGCAGCGCGCGTGCTGCATGGGTGGAGCGGGCGCCACAATGCGCCATTTCGCGTTATTTCGTCGGCGCGCATGGACCCGGAGACGGTCGAGACCGAATTGTTCGGGTCGGAAACCGACGACGGCGCGATCCGCGTCGGGCTGCTCGAACAGGCGCATGGCGGCACCTTGTTCCTCGACGAGGTCGCCGACATGCCGCTGACGACGCAGGGCAAGATTCTGCGCGTGCTGACCGATCAGAGTTTTACGCGGGTGGGCGGCCGCACGATGATCCGCGTCGATGTGCGGATCATTTCCGGCTCGGCGCGCGACCTGACGACCGAAATTGCCGAGAACCGCTTTCGCGAAGACCTTTATTATCGCCTGAACGTCGTCCCGGTGCATATTCCGCCGCTGCGCGAACGCCGCGACGACATCGCCAGCCTGTGCGACCATTATATCCGCCGCTACGCCGCCGATCGCCGGGTGCCGCCGCCCGAGATCAGCTCGGAGGCGATGGCGGCGCTACAGGCGCATGAGTGGCCCGGCAACGTCCGCGAGCTGCGCAATGTGATTGAACGCGTGATGATCCTCGCGCCAAGCGACCGGCTGGCGCGGATCGACGCCGACATGTTGCCCGGCGAGCTGGTGCGTGGCGGAACGGACATTCTGCCCAATTCGGAATCGATTACCGCAATTCCGTTGAAAGAAGCGCGCGAGAATTTCGAGCGTGAGTATCTCCGGATCCAGATCAACCGCTTTTCGGGCAATATTTCGCGGACCGCGACCTTCATCGGCATGGAGCGCTCGGCGTTACACCGTAAACTGAAACTTTTGGGGCTCACCGAGAGTTCGGACGGCGAGGGATAAAGGCTTTGCGCTAGACCTTGCGCAAGCTTTGTCGCATATTGCTGCGAAGAAGAAGGTCTTAAAGCCGGAAAACCGGTGCATACCCGCGGTCGTACCGCCAAAAACAGGAGGCAAATGTGTCCGATAAGAACCAGAATCTCCAGGATATTTTTCTTAACGCGCTGCGTAAAAGCAAAACGCCGGTCACCATGTTTCTCGTCAAGGGTGTGAAGCTTCAGGGCATCATCACCTGGTTTGACAATTTCTCGTTGCTGCTCCGCCGCGATGGGCAATCGCAGCTTGTATATAAGCACGCGATCTCGACGGTGATGCCGTCGCATGATTTCGACCTGTCGCTGCTCGGCGGCAATTTGCGCGACGCGCCGGCCAGCAAGGCCAAGGCGTTGCAGGATGTATTCCTGAATGCGGTGCGCAAGTCCGATGAATCGGTGACGATGTTTCTGGTCAACGGGGTGATGCTGCAGGGCGATATCGTTGCATTTGACCTTTTCTGCATGCTGCTTGAGCGCGAGCGTCAAGTGCAGCTCGTCTATAAGCACGCCATTTCGACGGTGCAGCCGAACGGCCCAATCAACCTGACCGACAGCGAGCCGGACGCCGAAGCGGATAACGCCTGATCGCCTCTATTATCGACAGCCCGGAAGAAGTCACCCGCGGTGCCGCCGCGCTCTTGGTCGTGCCTGAATGGCATAGCCAGAAGTTGACGCGCGATCTTGACGCGCGGGCCGAGGAGGCAAGGGGGCTTGCGCTGGCGATCGGGCTGGATGTGGTCGCGGTGCATACACTCCGGCTTCGCCAGACGCGCGCAGCCACGCTGCTCGGCGTTGGTCAGATCGAAGCAATTACGCCAGACATTGAGAAACACGGCGTCCAGCTGGTTGTCGTCGATGCGGCGCTCAGCCCGATCCAGCAGCGCAATCTGGAGACCGCGTTCGGTACCAAGGTGATCGACCGCACCGGGCTGATCCTCGAAATCTTTGGTGAACGTGCCGCAACCGCTGAGGGGCGGTTGCAGGTTGAGTTAGCGCATCTCGACTATCAGGCGGGACGGCTGGTGCGTAGTTGGACCCATCTTGAACGCCAGCGCGGCGGCTTTGGGTTCCTCGGTGGCCCCGGCGAAACACAGATTGAGGCCGACCGACGGATGATCCGCAACCGGATGGCGCGCATCCGCCGTTCGCTCGACGATGCGCGTCGTACCCGTCAGTTGCAGCGATCGAAGCGCCAGCGCGCGCCTTGGCCGGTGGTTGCGCTGGTTGGCTATACCAATGCCGGTAAATCGACGTTTTTCAATCGCTTGACGGGAAGTGACGTCATGGCGGAAGACATGCTGTTTGCCACCCTTGACCCGACGATGCGCGAAATTCGGCTGCCGGGCATCGACAAGGCGATTCTGTCTGACACCGTGGGTTTTGTGTCCGACCTGCCCACTGAACTGGTCGCGGCATTTCGCGCAACGCTGGAAGAGGTGACGACCGCCGACCTGATCGTCCATGTCCGCGACATCGTCCATCCCGACAGCGACGCGCAATATGACGACGTTCGCGCCATCCTGAGCTCGCTTGGCGTCGATGGACCGCAGGACGACGGGGAAGGGGATACGCCGCCCGCGATCCCGCAGATCGAGATCTGGAACAAGATCGATACCGCGGATGCCGATGGTCGCGCCGCGATTGAAGAGATGGCGGCGCGCCGTTCTGACGTCGCGGTAATATCCGCAGTGACAGGCGAAGGCGTCGAAGCCGCGCGCGTGCTAATGGCGGCGCAGCTGACCGCGCTGCACAAGGTCCAGCGGATTTACCTCGACTATCAGGACGGCGAAGCGGCGGCGTGGCTTCACGCGCGCGGTGAGGTGCTGGCCGACGAGCCTGAGGGTGAGGGGCATGTGCTGACGGTCCGGCTCGATCCCGCCGACAGCGCACGCTTTGAGCGGCTGTGGCCTACGGACGGCGCTCTGACGCCTTGACCGCGACCCAATGGGCTTCCTGTTCGTCGAGCGACAAGCCCGCCAGGCTTCCACCTGCGCGATCTTCCATTGCTGCAAAGCGACGTCCGAACTTGATGTTGGCATCGCGCAGCGCGCTTTCTGCATCGACTCCCAGGTGGCGTGCGTAATTGGCCACCGCGAGCAGCAGATCGCCGACCTCTTCGTGGCGTTCCGCTTCATCGGTCGCGAGCGCAACTTCGACCAGTTCTTCAGCAATCTTGTCGCGCGGACCGTTAACATCGGGCCAGTCGAAGCCGACACGCGCGGCGCGTGACTGGAGCTTTTGGGCACGCAACAAGGCCGGTAAGGATAGCGCGACGCCCGACAGCGCGCCCTTAGGCCCATCGGCGGCGCGTTCATCGGCTTTGATCTGTTCCCATTGCTGGCGGACGTCGTCGGTCTTGTGGTCACCAAAGATGTGCGGGTGGCGACGTTCCATCTTGTCGCTGATCGCGGTGGCAACGTCGTCAAACCCGAACAGACCCGCGTCGGCGGCAATCTGGCTGTGGAACACGACCTGAAGCAACAGGTCGCCAAGCTCGTCGCAAATCGCCGCAGGGTCGCCGCCAGCGATCGCATCGGCGACTTCATAAGCTTCTTCGATCGTGTAGGGCGCGATGGTCGCAAAACTTTGCGCGAGATCCCATTCGCAGCCGCCGTCGGGGTCGCGCAATTTGGCCATCACAGCCAGCAGGCGATCGATGGGGGACTGGAGCGTATTGTCGGCCATGTGGTTATCCGATAATATATATTATGTTAAATTGTAATAGTGGTGAAGAGGTCCGCACCCCCCTGCCGTTGAAATCATGCGGTTTTGTAGTCGCATATGATGGCGGCGCAATCAGGTCACCATCTGCCAAGTCCGAATAACCAGAAACACCAAGCCAAAGATCGCGGCCCATGCCAGCGCCATCTTGATCCAGTCAGCCATCGGCAGTCGCCGCGCCAGCAAGGAACTGACCACCAGCGCAAATGCGCCAACGAACCAGATCAGTTGCACCCCCATATCGGCGTTCATAGCTGCACCTCCAGCCCGTCATAACCCGGCTCGACGCCCGGCGGTAATTCGGCCGCAAGGTCGTCATAATCCATCGTATTGTCCATATGCGTGATGATCGCGCGCGGACTTCCGCATTTTTCGAGCGCACCTAGTGTCATCGCCAGATGCGGATGCGTCGGGTGCGGATAGCGGCGGAGCGCGTCGATGACGAACAGATCGACACCCTGAAAGAAATCGACCATGTCATCAGTAAACTTTGAAAAATCTGTGGCATAACCGATTTTGTGGACACCATCGCTGAAGATCAGTCCGCTGGCCTTGATCGGCCCGTGCGGCATTTCAATCGCTGAGACCTCGATCGGCCCGATCGATTGGTGATCCAACAAGTCGATCGGATCGACCAAAGCCGGATAACCGGCATTGCCGGCAAAGGCGTAGGTGAAACGCCATTTGAGCGTGTCGAGTACATGGTTGCGCGCATAGGCTGGCACCAGCGATCCGCGCAGGTGCATGATCTGGCGCAAATCGTCGAGCCCGTGGCAATGGTCGGCATGCTCGTGGGTCCAGATGATCCCGTCGACGGCGCCAACCTCGGCATCGAGCAGTTGCAACCGCATGTCGGGACTGGTGTCGACGAGCAGGCGGAAGCCGCCGAGCGAGATCAGTATGGAGGATCGGCTGCGCAGGTTGCGCGGATTGTCCGGGTCGCACTGCCCCCAGTCGTTGCCGATCCGCGGCACCCCCGACGACGTCCCGCAACCCAGGATGCGAACCTTCATGTCGCGTATGACGTCATGGCGCCGCCTTGTTGAAAAGCGCGTAGAAGTTCGCGCTCGTCGCCGCGCCCAGGGCTTCGGGATCCTCGTCGCGCAGGGTTGCGAGAAACGCCAGCGTGTCTGCGACAAACGCCGGTTCGCCCGTCTTGCCTCGGTGCGGGACCGGGGCGAGGAAAGGGGAGTCGGTTTCGATGAGTAGCCGGTCTTGCGGCAGCCATTTGGCGGTCGCCTGCAGATCGGCGGCGTTCTTGAACGTCACGATCCCCGAGATCGAGATGAACAAGCCCAGGTCGAGTGCTTTGCGCGCGAAATCGTCGCTTGCGGTGAAGCAGTGGATCACGCCGGGAAAGATTGCCCTGCCCATCTCCTCACCCAGCAGCGCCAGTGTGTCGGCCTCGGCGTCGCGGGTATGGACGATGATCGGCAGGCCGGTCGCCTGCGACGCGTGGATATGGCGGCGGAAGCTGTCCTGCTGCCGAACACTATCGCTTTTGTCGTAATAATAGTCGAGCCCGGTTTCACCAATCCCGATCACGCGCGGGTGTGCGGCGCGCTCGACCAGCTTCGCGGTATCGACGTCGGGATGATTGTCGGCGTCGTGCGGATGGATGCCGACGCTGGCCCAGACGTCGGGATTGGCTTCGGCGGCCGCCAGCACATCGTCCCATTCGCTTTCGCGCGTCGCAATGTTGAGCATCGCCGTGACGCCGCGGGCGCGGGCGCGGTCCAGCACCTCACCCTGCTGCTCGGCGAGCCCTTTGTAATTGAGGTGGCAGTGTGAATCGACGAGCATCAGGCCTCCCCTTCCTCTTCGGTCAGGTCAAGGCGCGGGAAGAGGGGGGTTGGCTGGCCAACGATAAACCCGCTCGCAGTAAGGTTCGCAAACCAGTCATCGTCGTCCAGCGCGGCAAAGTTGCGCGCATCATCGCCAATGCCCATCTGGTCGAGCAGGGTGTCGGCCGCGGTAGGGACCACCGGGCGGATCGCGATCGCGAGGGTGCGGACGACCTGGAACAAGGTCATCAGCACCGCGCGCATCCGGTCGGGGTCGGTCTTGCGCAGCGCCCACGGGGCTTGCGTATCGACATATTGGTTGCACGCGAACACGGCACGCAGCCACTCCTCAATGCCGACCGAGAAAGCGAGCTGTTCAAATTCACGCGGCAGCAGGTTGCGACAGGCGTCGTTGACGATCGACAGCAACGCGCGATCGTCCTCGTGCGAGGCATAGTCCGCTGACAGAACGCCGTCCAAATTCTTGAAAATCATCGACAAGCTGCGCTGTGCCAGATTGCCGAAGCTGTTCGCCAGATCGGCATTGGCCGTGCGTACGATAGATTCTGCCGAGTAAGTGCCGTCCTGCCCAAAGCTCACTTCGCGCAGCAGATAATAGCGCAGCGGATCGACGCCGAAGGTATCGGCCAGCGCCATCGGATCGACAACATTGCCGAGCGACTTCGACATCTTCTCGCCGCGGTTGAGCAGAAACCCGTGTCCGAACACCTGCTTGGGCAGCGGCAGACCGGCACTCATCAGAAAGGCTGGCCAGTAAACCGTATGAAAACGCACAATATCCTTGCCGATCATATGGATATTGGCGGGCCAGAATTTGCCAAAATCGCCATCGAGATCGGGATAGCCCAGCCCCGAGAGATAGGTGGTGAGGGCATCGACCCACACATACATCACATGCCCGGGCGATCCCGGGACCGGTACGCCCCAGTCGAAGCTGGTGCGCGAGACGCTGAGATCCTTGAGACCGCCTTCGACAAAGCGCATCACTTCGTTGCGGCGGCTTTCGGGGCGAATGAAATCGGGTTGCTCCTCGTACAGCGCGAGCAGCCGATCCTGATAGTTTGACAGGCGGAAGAACCAGCTCTCCTCGACGGTCCATTCGACCGGGGTGCCTTGCGGCGACAGGCGGGCGCCCCCTTCCCCGTCGACCAGTTCGCTTTCGTCGTAAAAGGCTTCGTCGCGGACTGAATACCAGCCTTCGTAGCGGTCGAGATAAAGGTCGCCATTGGCCTCCATTGCGCGCCAGATCGCCTGCGAGGCCGCGTGATGCGCCGCATCCGACGTGCGCATGAAATTATCATAGCTGATATTCAGCTTGGCATACATCTCACGGAAATAAGACGACATTTCATCTGCAAGATCGATCGTTTCGCGGCCCTGATCACGCGCGGTCTGAAACATCTTCAGTCCATGTTCGTCGGTGCCGGTTATCAGCCGCACGTCGCGGCCGCGAGCGCGCTGGAACCGCGCCATCACGTCGGTCGCGATTGCTTCATAGGCGTGGCCGATATGCGGGCGGCCATTGGGATAGCTGATCGCGGTGGTAATATAGAAAGGTGCGCTGTTTTCGGACATGGCCGCGCCTTAGCCGCTGGCGCGCGCGAGGGAAAGCGTCAGCGTGCCGGTTGCGCTGAACGCGGCGCCAGTTCGGCAAGGCAGTTGCCGATTTCGAACCCGACCATCGTTCCGTCATACGAACCGCGGATCGCATCACGGACGGTGCGTTGGACGCGGTCCCATTGTGCGAGGATCGGCGCGATCTCCGCCACAGGGCGTTCGCGCGCCAGGCGCGCGAGCAGACCGGGGACGATATCGATCACCAGCTCGAGCCGGGCGCGATTGGCGGTGCCGCCGACCTCGCGCGCCAGCGCCTCGCGCAGCCGGTTCTCGGGATCGCCGGTCGCGGCAATCGCGAGCAGTTTTTTCTCCATTGCGGCAACATCGCTATCGATCAACGCGAGCGCCTTGCCGGGAACGCCGCCCGAAGCAGCGACGATCGCGCGGACCTCGCCGATCTCGAGAATCGGGCGCAGCTCGTGCAGCCACGCGGTCATGACGTCACGATCAACTGGTTGAAAACGCAGCGTTCTGCATCGCGACCGAATCGTCGGGAGCAAACGGCCCGGCGAATGACTGACGAGCAGGAACAGCGTTTTTGCTGGCGGTTCCTCCAGCGTTTTAAGCAGCGCGTTGGCGGCGTCGGTCTCCAGATCGTCGATCGCATCGACGAAGATCACGCGCCAGTCGCCGAGCGACAGCGATAGATGCAGGCGGCGGATCATCGTCCGCACCTGATCGATCGTGATATTCCGCGCGAGGTCTTTGCTCTTGTCCTTGAGCTGTCGCGTCAGGTGAAGGATCTCGGGATGATTGCCTGCCTCGACCAGCCGACCCGCGGCGCTGTCGCCCGGATCGTCGAGCCCGACCGTCTGCCCCTCGCCGCCGCGGCCATGGGTGACCAGAAAGCGCGCGATACGCGCGGCAAAAGCCCCCTTCCCCATCCCCTGCGGCCCGGCGAGCAGCCAGGCGTGATGCAGCCTGCCCCCCTGCCAGCCTTCGAGAAAGGCAGCCTCGGCGTCCTGATGGCCGATCATAGCCATTCGGCGAGCCTGCCAAGGATCGCCGCCGTCACTTGTTCGGCAGGGGCGTCGGCATCGACAATCCGCCAGCGGTCGGGTTCGCTCGCGGCCATTTCGACAAAGCGCGCGGCAAGGCGCGCCTGATAGTCGGCGGGTTTGCTGCCCATGCGGTCGCTGCCACCGCGTGCGTCCAGACGGCGCGCGGCTTCGGCAGGGCTGACGGTGAGCAGGAAGGTGCGGTCGGGGAGCAAGCCTTCGGACCCCACGCCATGCAACGTCATAATGTCCGCGTCGGTTATGCCGCCGCCGCCGCCCTGATAGGCGCGGCTCGAATCGACGAACCGATCGCACAGCACCCACGCGCCGCGCGCCAGCGCCGGGCGGATCGTTCGCGCGACATGATCGGCGCGCGCCGCGGCAAAAAGCAAGGCTTCGCTGCGCGCATCCCAGCGGTCATCGCTGCCTTCCATCAACAGCGTCCGGATTGCTTCGGCTCCCGCGCTGCCTCCCGGTTCGCGCGTTGCCACGACTTCGATCCGGCGTGCTTCGATTGCCGCGGCCAACGCCCGGATTTGCGTGGACTTGCCGACCCCTTCGCCGCCCTCAAGTGTGATGAAGCGCCCGCGCGTCATGTTGAAAGTCTAATACGATGGATAAGGACGAAGGGCGCGTACATTATGTGGCGGTAGCCGCCAGCACGCGCTTTGTCATCACGGCGCAGCGCGGCCGCTGCCAGATGCAGCCTTTTTGCCCTTGCCCCCGTCATTCGCCGCCAGCGGTACCCCGAAACCCCAGCTCATCAGCCGTTCGGCCTCGTCACGGCGCGCCTTCTCGCTCGGCAAACCGGCGACGACCATGATCAGACGGCGGCCGTCGCGCTTCGCCGAGCCCAACAAGCAATAGCCCGCTTCTGACGTGTAGCCGGTCTTCAACCCATCAGCCCCCAGCACCCGGCCCAGCATCGGATTGCGGTTCGCCTGAACGATCGGTTTGCCCTCGGGCGACGTGCCATGCTGAAGCTTTGGCATCGAAAAATAGCGGGCATAACCAGCGGGATGATCGCGGATCAGCCGGTCGGCAAGCGTGATGAGGTCGCTGGCGCTGACCTTGGTCAACCCGCCGTCGGGCCAGCCGTTCGGCGTTCCGAAATTACTCGATTTCATACCAATTTGCGCGGCTACTGCGTTCATTCTTTTGATAAAAGCCGGTTCGCTGCCGTCGATCCCGACTGCAAGTGCAGCGGCGGCATCGTTGCCCGAGACGGTTATCAGGCCTTTGAGCAGGTCATCGACGGAAACTTTCTCCCCCGGGCTTAGGAACATCGTCGATCCGCCGTTGCTGCCCCTCCACTTCTTCCACGTCGCTTCGCTGACGGTGAACTGCTTGTCGCGCGCCAACTCGCCCTTTTTGATCAGATCGAGAACGACATAGGCGGTCATGACCTTCGCCATCGACGCCGGGGCAAAGCGTTTGTCCGCACCGCGCGAGAAAAGTATCTCGCCAGAATCGATATCTTTGAGCATCACGATCGGTGCCTGCGTGGTGTAGGACGGACGCGCTGCCGCCGTGCTTTGTGGACGTGCTTTGTCTGCCGCAGCCACGGGCATCGCAAGCGTAAGCGCAAATCCTGCCAACACCGCAGCGCTTTGCTTTGTAATCTTTGAGAGTTTTATCACGCGTTGGCCCGTCACCGATCGCGCTGGACCACCGCATCGCGGAAACCCTTGGCCCTCGCCGTTCCGCGCGCGCCGCGCGCGTCAGCGTCGCTGGCGAAGGGACCGATCCGCACCCGCCAGAGGTTGCCTGCCTTGCTCACGGTGCCGCCGACCGATTTGGCGGCGGCATTGGCGCGACTTTCGCTGCTGAATGCACCCACCTGAACAACAAACTTTCCAGCCACCGCGGGAGCGGGTTTTGCGGGCGTTGCAGGTTTTGGTTTTTCAACGACAAGGCGGTCATCGCCGGGCTTGGCTTTTCCCGATGCAATCGGCGCCGCGGGCTGCGCTTCGACCGGTGGAGCTACGACTAGCTCCTTCGGGACCGGCATGGCCTTTAGCTTCGTGCGCAGGATCGACAGCAGCGAATCGGGCGTCGCGATGCGTTCGGGCACCGGCTGTCCGGCACGCAGTTGTGCGCGTTCGGCGACGGGCGGATTGGTGCGGCGGACGCGGACGGCAGACACGCCGTCGGTCAGGCCGAGCTGTTCGGCGGCGCCGCGCGACAGGTCGAGCAAGCGGTCGCCGACCATCGGGCCGCGGTCGTTGAAGCGCACCAGGATCGTGCGTCCGGTATCGAGCGCGGTCACCTCGACATAGCTCGGCAGCGGCAGCGTCTTGTGTGCGGCACTTATTCCAACGGGATCGAATATCTCGCCATTGGCGGTGGGGCGGCCCGCAAGTTCCTCGCCATACCAGCTCGCGTAGCCGACATCGTCATAATCGGCGATGTCCGACGGCGTGTAGGTCGTCCCGCCGATCGTATAGGGATCGCCGATCTTGACCGGCGTGTCGCTCACGCCGTTGGCCGATTGGGCCGGGGCTGGGCTGGCCGTCGGCCCGCCCTCGCGCTCGCCGCCGAAACTGCCGCAGCCGGCGAGCAGCAGCATGGCTCCGGCCATCAGCCCCGTTTTTCTACCGATCGATTTCATCCGCCAGCAACCCCACTGATAGTGCGTAAAAATTGGAACAATTATAGTCCAATATCGCACGATAGTTACCGGTCAGCAAATATGCGGTCCGTCCGGGGCCGTCGGGTTCGAGCAACACCGCCTGAACCTGTCCGTCGGGCCAGCGACCACCGATTGGCTGAATGCCGTCGGCGCGCCATTCAGCCATCGAGCGCCAGCGGCTGTGGCGCGCGAAAACGCGGGGGCAACGGGTGGGGGTGAGACGGCTAGCAAAACGATTGCGATCGAAGCTGCTCGGCACGGTCACCGCAACGCCCCACGGCTGACCGGCGCGCCAGCCGGCGCGGCGGAGATAAGCGCCAATCGATTCAATCGCATCGGCTTCGCTCGACCAGATGTTGGCGCGTCCGTCGCCGTCGCCATCCTCGGCGACCGCCAGATAGACCGATGGCAGGAACTGCGGATAGCCAAAGGCGCCGGCCCAGCTGCCCTTCAGCACCTCGCGCGGCACTCCGCGCTGGACCATCTCCAGCGTTGCGATGAATTCGGGTTCGAACAGGCTGCGGCGGCGCCCTTCATAGGCCAATGTCGCGAGTGCTTCTGGCAGGTCGAAGCTGCCGGTGACCTGACCATAAGCGGTTTCATGGCCATAAATGGCGATCATGATGCTCGTGGGCACCCCGGTGCGCGCCTCGATCCGCGACAGCAACGGGAGCAGGCGGTCGTGGACGCGGCGACCGCCGCCGATCCGTGCCGCGTCGACATGCTTTGCCTTATACGGTGCAAAATTCGGGATCGGAGTATCGTTGGTTGGCGGGCTACCCAGATTGTCGCGGTCGAGCGCGATCACCCTCGGATTGTAACGCAGCCCCGCGGTGACGCGATCAAACACCTGCCGCGAAACGCCGCGCGCCTGCGCCTTGGGCCACAGCGACTGCACATAAGCATCAAAGCCGCTGTCGCCGCCCTGCGCGTGCAGCGGCGCCGACGCGGTGAGCAGCCATGCCGACAGGACGGCAGTGGTGAGAGCAAACAGGCGGCCGATTCTTATAACGATAGCGTGCATGATGCTCCCACCCATAAGGCGTGTCTCGCACAGATGCGAGCGGCTTGGCTAGTTTGCGGCGGGACGAGCCGAGTCATTCGCGCGGCGGGCCGAGCCAGCAAGGTTTTTCTTGCCGCAAGGCTGCATCGCGCTATGGCGGCGACCGTGCGGACAGGTGGCCGAGTGGTTTAAGGCAGCGGTCTTGAAAGCTACCGGAGCTTGTTGGCGTGGCGCTGAATTAGGAGTGTGGTTACAAGGGGTTAGCAGTAGGTCAGTTTCGGTAGCGGGTTCGCCCATAAGCCTGTCGTAAGCTGCCAGCCCCAAAACGGCAGGGAAGAGTGTCCGAGTGGTTTAAGGAACCGGTCTTGAAAACCGGCGACGGGGCAACCCGTCCGTGGGTTCGAATCCCACCTCTTCCGCCATCCCCCCTGACAGCAACGCCCCGCACCCGAAGGCGCGAGGCGATGCACAGCGTCAGGCCCGAAGGAGTTTGGTCCCCGCTGGTGGCTCCGATCGATTAACGAGGGTCGGTGGCCTTGACCTCGTCGCGGGGGAAGGTTCAAGAATCCCCGCGAAACCTATTTCATCTGAACCGGTCCTCATCTCCCCGACAGCCCTGAGCGCCGCTGCAGAGCCGCAGGCGAATCACATCCTCCGAGAAAAATGGACGACGGCACTTCATGCAACGGTGCCAGCCCACCCTCCTGACCACGCGGAGCGGGTCGTCGGCGTCCATCACTGGCTCGCGGCGCTTGCATCCGTCGAAGGGCCAAGGGTCCGGCTCCACGATGCCAATGGCGGCGGCCTGCCCCCGCATACGGAGCGGCACGTGGAGGCTGCCCGGCTTGGGGCGCGGCGCAGGCGGTGCCGGTGCAGGCCGGGGCTGACCCTGCCGGTGCCGCCACGCTAGGAGCCACGGCGGCTCACCGTCAGCGAGCATATGCCAGCACCCATACGCCGCCGTCTTCCCACGACCGTAGAATGTCGAGCACTTCCAGAAAGTCCTTGCACAACGTCCCCGCGTTCACGTCCGCATAACCGGCATCAACGAAGGCGTCGAAGGAACCGAACATCACCACGAACGGGGACGGTCTCGGCTTCGCTCCCTTCTCCAGTTTGGCGGTTCGCCTCTGAAGGGTGCGAAGCGACATGCGTGGTCAACCCTTTGCGTTCCGGGCGAGTGCCGCAGCTAACGCGGGACCGACCCGCACGTTATGCGCCATCTCGGCGGCATGTATTGCCTGCTCCTCGCCTAGCACCCCGAAGTGGCGCTCAACGATCCGGTCGGCGTATTCGATGGGCATCCCATACTTCTCTGCCTTGCGGGCAGAACCGGGTTCAGCAGCTTTCAGGGACTCGTTCTTGTCAGTCATGGTGCAGCACTTTCAGTTGAGTGAGAATGTCGTGGGCATCTGCGCGCACATGCCATTCGTCGCAGTCGCGCATGATCTCGCAGCACGTGGCAATCGCCGTCTGGCGCAGTTCCCCGCGCTCCTGATCGTTCAGGGTGGCGAGCATGTCCGCAAACGGCGTCCAGCGCCCGGTATGGAGAATGTCGTCGTGGCTGATCGGCACGACATAGAGCGGGTGCGACATCTGATCCGCGATGGCCACAGCCCAGTCCAAGCACTCCTGATAGGCGCTGATGGGCATGTAGCGGGTGGAGATGGCGCGCCGCACGCGGGGATCATCGGTCGGACCCGTCCAGCCGATATAGACCATGACGTCGCCCGCTTCCGGGTCGTCTGTGACAACCTTGTTCCTGGCTGTGGCAATCGTCGTCATGGCTGGCCTCTATCGTCGGGGTATGGGTCAATCTGCCGAGCAGCCGGTCGCTCTCGGCCTTCTTGCAAACGGCGCGCAATTTGCCGCAAACGCGCGATCACGATTGCTTCTCTTCGAGAGCGGCAATCCTCGCCTCAAGCTGCTCGGTCGCCCTGATCTGGCTGAGCGCGTTCACGGCCTCCAGAATCTGCCGACCCACATCAGGGGAGACGCTGCCGACCGATATGGCGGTGAGGATCGCTTCCGCCTGCTCGCTCACCGGAGCAGTGGCGTCGAACTCGAACTGGACGGCCTGCCCTTGGCTCTTGAGGGCCGGAACGATGCGGGCAAGGATCAGGGAGGCGGACGCTGAATCTCCTTCGACCGCCTTGGCGATGACCGCATCCAAAATCCCGTCCGCGTTCTCCAGCATCTTCTGAACCAGCTTGGATTGCGGGGTCAGACCGGGAGGGCGGCCAGCCGGGTTTGGACTCTTCATGCCTTTTACCCAATTGGGGTTTCCGGCGACGACGGGGCCGCTGGGGCCTTGCATCGGCTTCCAGCCCTCTTTCCATGGCGGGGTTGCTGGCTCGGTCACGTTCGCCTCATTTGATGGAACAGGTCGGAATCATTTCGGTCGAGTAGGTCAAACCGGAACCGCGAAGGCCGCGTTTGCTGCTTTCACCTGCTCGCGCACTTGTGCCGCTGTGATCGTCTGGACGAGGATCTGCCGCTTGCCGTCCTTCGACGGCTGGTAGATCTTGATGTCGCCAACCGCTGCCGCGACCGCGCTGGTCAGGTTCTTATACCGGGCGTTCAGATGGTCCGCCGCCGCCTTCATGGCGCGGACCTTCTTCGCTTCAAGCGGGCGCTGTGCCTCGTGCCAGTCGCGGAGGTATTCAGCGTGCAGATCGGGGTCGAGGCCGGAGAGGTAGGGACGACCGCCCAGCACCGCCGTGACCGTCGTGTCATCGCCGTTCTCAATCGCCGTCCTGAGCGCGTGCATACGCGGACCCGGATCGAGGCCACGGAAGTAGGAGCGGATTTCCGATGCCATCGAGGCGGTGGCGCGCTGCTCCACAGGCGCGTTCAAATCCTTCTCCATGCTGGCGATGTTGCTGTTCAACGTGTCCACCGTGCGGGACCATGATCCATAGACCTTGCTCATCACCTTGGTGGCGTGCGTGTCCACGGCGACGAGCTGGGCATATTCGTTCAGCGTCGGATTCTTCGCTGCGCCCGCCTTGGCGTCATGGATTGAGCGCAGCGCGTGATAGGCCTCGCTGACCGCCGTCTCAGCCGCGCCAAGTAGCGGGCGAGTATCGTCGTCGTAGTCGGCAACGACCCCCGCTAGGCCGGGGTGAAGAGTTGGCGAAATTCTGACATCGGATTCATCGGACATTGCGGCCTCTACCTTCGGACAAAAGTTACGGTGGGCTTATGCGTAACTGGCCACGGTGAAGGTCCGCAATACTTTCCCAACAATTTCAATTAGTTCAGTAGTTCGGTAGGTCAGGACCACAAAATTGCATATTTGCCGGTCGTGACTTTTGGGCTTGAACTACATGGGCTTACGCGGCGCTACGGGGCCGCTACAGCGGTGGCAGGGTATGGCCGCCACCCTAGCGAGGGCAAACGAGCTTGCGTGCCCCCAAGCCCCGGCGCTGCGGCGGCATAGGGTGACCACTAGCGGCGGGCTGCGCGGCGAGCTACGGTATTGCAATGCGTGAACATATCATCAGTGAGATAAAGAGACTGGCCGCACTTAATGGCGGACAGGCACCGGGCAATCAGGCGTTCGTGAAAGCCACAGGAATTATCGAAGGTAAGTGGAGGGGCAAGTATTGGGCACGCTGGGGCGATGCTCTTATCGAAGCCGGATTTGAGCCGAATGCTTGGATGGGCAAGGCTGATCCAAATTCCATTTTTGTCGGCCTGATAGCCGCCGCACGACACTACGGGCGGTTTCCTACCGACTCTGAATTGTCGATGCTGCGGAATTCTGACCCCGCGATCCCGTCGCCCAAGACTGTTCGGAGCCACTTCAACTCGCGTCCAGAACTGATTGTCGCGGTGAAGAAGTTCGTTGGCAACGATACGGACTATGCTGACGTCCTCGCCATGTTGCCCGCTGCCCCGCTACCTCGTCCCGCGCAACCGGCCGGAGCCAAGCGTGTCGATGGACACGTTTACCTCATCAAGTCGGGAGACTTCTACAAAGTCGGTCGCAGCGACGAGTTGGAACGGCGGGTGAAGGAGATTCGCATTGCCCTGCCTGACGCCGCCACGCTCATTCACGCCATCACCACAGATGATCCACCCGGCATCGAAGCATACTGGCACCGCCGCTTTGCGGACCAGCGCGCCAACGGCGAATGGTTCAAGCTGACGGCGGAAGACGTTAAGGCGTTCATGCGCCGCAAGTTCCAGTGATAACCACATGCGGCGGCGAGCATGACCGGCTGTAGTGCTGGGGCCTGTAGCCCCCCCAGAGTCCCATACGCACCCTAAATCTCGCTGACTTATGGCGAAATACGAGAGATTGGGGACACCAGCACTACAGGCTACACACATACCTATTATATATAGAATCCCGAGGATTTCTGCGGTTTTTCGCTGTAGCCTCGGGAGGGCTACAGCGGGCTAGCGGTAGCCCGAAGGTCGATCAACGGCAGGGCTACAGGGCTACAGCAAGCCACCGCCTGTAGCCCGCGCCTAACCCATCAGCCGGGGTCAAGCAGTCTATAACCCTCCCCGTGATAGCTATAGCTCTCCGCCATCTTGTCTTTCTTTACTTCCATCAGCTTGGCGTGGGCGATAGCGCTCTTGATCGCTCCGACCATCGACGCCGTATGTTTGAGCGGGTGATTTTCGAACATCGACTGGCGCTGTGTCCTCTCCTGAATGTATCTGCGCGGAACGATGCTCATCGCCTTCATTTCTTTGCCATGACGATATTTGGCGACCTTTGCGTGGTCATCCGGGAGCGCGAGCCACTCAACGCAGATGTTGATGATCTTCTGCTCCCGCCCGCTATCCGTGCCGACACCGACCTCGCCTGAATCGATGCGACTCAAGAAAGTGCTGTTCCCGTATTCAACGAGTCCGATGGCCCACTGCGCTTGCTCCACGGTGACGATTGGGTTCAAATAGTTGTCGCCAACCGCTAGCAGCGCCGCCACGCGGAGCGCCTTGAGGTGCGCCCGGTTCCAGACCTGACGCTTAGACTCGTCGTCAGATGCCCGGACGCCATTCGCGCACCGGGCATCGAACTGGTCAAGTAACTCGACCGCCGCTGGGCTGAACGCCACCATCTGATTGTTGCCCGCCGCGATGGACAGGTCTGAATGACTCATGATGGTGGCAAGGCGTTGGACGAGTTTCTCTGGCGGGTGCGTGATCCGGGCGCGGTTCTTGTCTGGTCGGTCACCGCGATATTTAATCACGCAGAACCTCGACATGAAGCCGTCTTCCATCATGGCGGGCGTCAGAGACTCATAGAACGTCCCCGGTGTCGCCTCGCCAACGACGCTGAACGCGAGTCCCTTGATCGATTCGACGTTCTTATCTTGGTCGCTGTAGGAGATGCCGCCCGTAACGCTGTTCGGTGCCGACTTGCTGTAGAGATTCGTCATCTGCGTGCGGAGCGTCTGCATACTCGTGTCTCGGCTAGATGCCATCGCAAGGAACCTGCGTCCGATCTCCCCGCTCACATTCACAAAACATTGATTGTGCGCGCACGCTTTGATGAGCGCTGGACCGGACGCATACTCAGTGAAATCAACGAAATTTCCTGCCACCGGACAGATGGACAGGGCAGCGTTAATCAGGTCCGAGATGCCGTCGTGCAGCGCCTCCTTGCCGATGCCCGAGCGCGCAACGAGGACAATGTATAGATTCAGCCCGCTCTTGGGGATCACCCACACCTTGCCGCAAACGCCTGCCATCAGGCCTAGCGCGGCTGTGATGGCGACCTCGGGGACCGGGAGCAGCGCGCTCTGATAAATGAAGTTCGCGATATCACCGACGAAACCAGGCGGCATTGGCAGCGCACCTTGCACGGGCAGCGGGGGACCGTCAGCGGTATATGCCCCACCGTTTGGTGCCCGCGCGGTGGCTTGAGCGAGCTTGGCTCTATGCTCCGCCTCAATCTCAGCCGCCACTCGCAATCGGTCAGCTTCCCCTCCATCAAGAAAGGCTGCGCTGAAGCTGACACCATCGACGGTCTTATCAGTCATGACGAGCCTCCCCTCGGGTCGGGGTAGTAGTCAATCTGTCGTGGATGCGGCTCGCTCTCGGCGAAAAAATAAACGGCGCCATTTTTGCCGAAAACGCATTGGCTTGTGGACCTCTCCCGAGGCCGGTTAGGGTATGCACGGTTGCAATTCCTTCGATGTAGCCTCCTTCGGACGAGTGGTCGGGTGTTGCGGTGCATCCGGCCACTTTTCGCGAAGGGGCGGATGTCACGCGGTGGCGGGATACTGGACGGTGGCGGCGCTGGTGCTGTCGAACTTGCGAGCAGCCTTCCACGCCTCGATGTCGGCGGGGTCGTAGCAGACGCCAGCCTGCTTGGACTGGCCCAGCTTGATGAAGCGCGGTCCCTTGCCCTTGCATCGCCAGAAGCGGAGAGTCGCGGGGGTGACGCCGATCAGTTCGGCGGCCTCGAAATGGTTCAGGACTTTGGCGGTCATACGGTGATCCACGGAATGCGAGTGCATTGCGCTGTGGTCACCAGCACCAGCCGAGCCGAACGCTCAATCTGGCAGTGGCCGAGGGGGCTAAGAGGGGTGAGGATCACCCTCCCGCATATCCGGCTCTCGTCTCTGGAACTTACCTCGAGTGCGCGCCCCAGTGCGGCGCGGCCCCCTGACTAGCGGGTGCAGCTACATTGTTAGCACAGGCTAAGCGGCCAATGTTGGATAAAATGCTGGGTCCGCCGTCCCGATCCGGGAGCGCGTAATCGGCAAAGATCAGGTCGGCAGATTTTTGGTCCGTAAACCGATCAGGGGGCGATTGGCCTAGTTCCGGCCTCGACCGATTTGCTCCGAAAAGCGCGATTTGAATGACCGAGACCGCCTCTCGGCTACAGGCCGGCTGGGGCCGCGATAGCCGCTTGGCCGCCCCTACCCCGGCGGCGGGGTGCTGTCGGGGCTGTAGCCCCGGCTGTAGCGGCCCGCGCCGTGCATCACGCTCGCTGGGGCAGCGCCACCACGTTCGCGCCCGCTGCCTTGGCCGCTTCAAGGTCCAGCCAATCCGAGATTTTCTGAGCTTCCGGCTGGAGCCATTGGAGATTGGTCGTGTCGAAGTAGTGCTCGGCGGTCACATCGCGGGTGATGTGGTTCGTCAAAAGATCGACGCGGAATTTCTCAATTCGACAGGAGCGAAGCGCGACGTTCGTATAGGTCCTCCGAAGTGCGTGCGGAGTGATTGGACTTCCAGCAACTTCACTCAGCTTCTTCATCAGATCGCGCGGGTCTTTGATATGGCCCAGCTTGCCCCACGACGGGAAGACGAACGGGTTGTCGTCAACCGTTGGGCGCGCCTTCAACAGCTCCACGGCCTGCGTGGAAAGCGGCATTGAGACGGGGTTGGAATTCTTCGGGTTAGGTAGATGGAAATACCCGTCTTCCAGATGCACCTGGCTCCACTTTAGCGACGACGCTTCTGAGATACGCAGGCCGGTGAGCATCAGGAACCGCACGAGGTCGATACTCGACATGGTATCTCGGTTGTGGGCGGTCATGCGCCACTCGGTCAGGGCCTGCCATGCCGCGCCAACCTTGTTGTCTAGGATGCGGGCGGTGCGGGGCTTCAACCGCACCTTATCGTCTCGCAGGATGCCGACCGGGTTGTGCGGGATCAGCGGCGACCCGTCTGCCCGCTTATGCTGGCGCGCGGCGTAGTTCAGCAGCGCCCCGAGGACAGAGAACGCCTGATTTGCTTGGCCGGGTGAGCCTCCCTCGCGATTACCACGCAGGCCCTTCGTCAATATCTCGCGATAGCGGGTCTTGCACATCTCTTCGGTGATGTTGACGACCGGCTTGTCCTTCCACGCCTCAAAGGTCGTGGTCACATGGCGGCGGATCGCCCACTTGCTGGTCTCCTTGAGCTTGCCCGGTCGGGACACATAGGCCTCCATGACGGAGGCCAGCGACACCTGCATTGCCTCGCTCTGGCGCTTCGTGTCGCGGGGGTCGTTCCCCATCCGCATGGAGCGCAAATGCTCGCGGGCCACGTCGCGCGCCTGATCCACGGTGAAGACGCCGTAAGCGCCAATGGTGATGCGGGCTTCCTTGCCGCTACCTTCCACCCTGGCCTGCACGACGAAGGTGACCTTCCCCTTGGGCGTGCAGCGCGCGCCAAACCCCTTCACCTCGGCATCCCACAGGAACTCGTCCTTTGGGCCGGGCTTGATGCGGTCAACGACCGTCTTTGTCAGTTTGATAGCCATTGCGGGAAACCTCGTAAGCAAGTCATAAGCAGCTTGCGCTAACTTACGGCAACCTACGTAAAACGTCCAGCGGCCAAATATGGCCGTTTCCCTTGACCGGGCTTGCTTATGACAACCTCTGCAAACATGCGCTAACGCCGGTTACGCTAAACTTGAAAACCGCCGTGGGTGCAAGCTCACCGTGGGTTCGAATCCCACCCTGTCCGCCACATTGACTAACGTCGGCGTTTCGGCGGATGAGCAGCAGCGTTGTCCTCGGCTGCCAGTTTTTGCCAGCGCTCGAAACGATCAATGGTCAAGGTACCAGCGTTGATGGCCGCGCGGACGGCGCAGTCAGGCTCCGCCCCGTGCGCGCAATCCGAAAAGCGGCATTGCTCTGCCACCAGAATGAAATCATCGAAAATCTCGGCAATGCCCGCCGCCGCTTGCGGGAGCTGCAGTTCGCGCATCCCTGGCGTGTCGAGCAGCCAGCCGCCATGATCGAGCCGGTGCATTTCGCGGGCGGTGGTTGTGTGGCGTCCGGTGTCATCGCGCGGGCGGATTGCCTGCGTCGCGATGCTGCTCGACCCCCGCAAGCTGTTGACCAGTGTCGATTTGCCGACCCCTGAGGAGCCGAGCAACGCCACGGTTTCGCCCTTGCCGCACCAAGCCGCAAGGCGCGCAACGCTGGCAGGATCGCGGCCATTGACGGGTTCGACGCGCAGTCCCGGCTCGATCGCGCTCGCGGCGGCAACGAATTTCCCCGGATCGTCGGTCAGATCGGTCTTGGTCAAGACAACGACCGGTTTGACCCCCACTTCGCGTGCCAGAACCAGATAGCGTTCCAACCGCGCAACGCTGAAATCCTGATTGCATGACGCGACGACGAACAGCGTATCGACATTTGCCGCGATCATCTGTTCGCGGTTCGGATCGCCGGGTGCGCGCCGCTTGAACAGGTTCAACCGTTCCAGAACGCGAACGGCTTCGTTCGTGTTCCCGTCGATCAGCAGCCAGTCGCCGACGGTCGGGTGCGCGTCGGATGGCCCGGCACCGACGATATAGGGAGAGATAAGCTGCTGTCCGCCCGCGCCCGCGACGGAAATCTTGCCGCGGTGTACCGTCATGACCCGGACCGGAAGGCATGTTGCAATCTCATCATCGGTCATCTGATCGGCAAAGTAAGGGCGCCAGCCCAGTGTTTCCAGAATTTCGTTTGCCGATGTCATTGGGTGCTGAAGCGTCTTTCTGTTGCAGCTTGCGCATATGCCGACAGCGACTGCGCCCGGCCTTTTCTACGCTTTGTACCGTCGTGGCAACCGCATTGGCCGCGACGAAGCTGTGCTGAGGAGATGAGTCGATCTTATTTCCAAGGCTGCGCCGCCCGGGCTCCGTCTTGTGATTGTCGCCGGGATGTCACCCCGGCCCCGATCACAAGAGGAATCCGATGCGCAACACCTTGCTGGCCACCACCTGTCTGGCCGCCCTGCTTTCGACGACCGTCCAGGCGGAAACGACGATCACCACCGCGACCACCACGCCGGTGCGCACGTCGACAATCAAAGCGGGCGCCGCCGACGATATCAAGATCACCTCGACCGGATCGATAAAGCCGACGAGCGGCACCGCAGTTGCCATCGACAGCAATCACAAGGTCATCAACGAAGGCACGATCGAGATCGGCAACGTCAATGGCGCACGCGGCATTGTTGCCAACGCCGGGACGGTCGGGTCGATCACCAACGCCGCGACCGGCAAGATCATCATCGACGAACCCTATGCGCCGACCGATATCGACAACGACGGCGACATCGATGGTGCCTTTGCGCTGGGCAGCAACCGCGTCGGCATTGCAACCCTTGGCGCCTTTACCGGCAATATCGTCAACAGCGGCGCGATCACGATTGAGGGCAATGATTCGGCGGGCATCCGCCTTGGCGGACCGCTGACCGGCAATTTCACCACTGACGGCACGGTCTCCGTGATCGGCGACCGTGCGCTTGGCGTCGGGTTGCAAGATGTCACCGGCAATGTTCGGCTGGCCGGGACGATCACCGCCACCGGTCTCGACGCAACCGCGGCACGGCTGGCGGGCAACATCACGGGCGCGCTTGTCGTTCAGGGCAGCCTGACCGCGACCGGGTATCGCTTCACGACGCCGCCCGCCGACCCGTCGAAACTCGACGCTGACGATCTGTTGATCGGCGGTCCGGCGCTGTCGGTCGAGGGCAATGTGACCGGCGGCATCATCCTCGCGGTTCCGCCCAAGGATTCGAGCACGACGGACAATGACGAGGACAAGGACGGTATCCCCGACGACAAGGAAGGCAGTGCCGCAGTGCGCTCCTTCGGGTCGGCGGCGGCGGTCCGTATCGGGTCGGCGACGCAAGCCGTCACCATCGGTCCAGTTGCGGGAACCGGCACCGGCCTCGGCCTGATTATCGATGGCGGCGTGATCGGCAACGGACTTTATGCCGGCAAGGACGGCAACGGCATGCAGATCGGTGGCTTGGGCGGCGCCGTGACCATCGCCGGCGGCATCGGTATCGGCGCGACCGGCAGCGTGTCCGCGCTGTCGAAGGATGTCGCGGCGACCGCAATCCGCATCGGCAGCGGCGCGACAACGCCCGAACTGCGCAACGCCGGCAAGGTCGAGGCGACGACCGCGGGCAATGTTGCGGGTTCAGTCGCGACCGCCGTTCTGGTCGAAGCAGGCGGCAATGTCGCGCTGATCCGCAACAGCGGCTCGATCGCCGCCAAAACCGGCGGCGACAATGGTACGGCGCGGGCGATCGTCGATCTGTCGGGCACCGTCGCGACGGTGGAAAACAGCGGCACGATCAGCGCCACCGGGGCGCTCGCGACCTCCGACCGCAATGTGGCGATCGACCTGTCGGCCAATGCCGCGGGAGCGACCGTCAAGCAGACTGCGGTCGCGTCGGGGGTCACTGCCCCCTCTATCGTCGGCGACGTGCGCTTTGGCGGCGGCAATGACCTGTTCGATATCGCCGACGGGTCGGTGAAGGGGAACAGCGTCTTCGGCGGTGGCAACAACCGCCTCGCGCTGTCGGGCGACGCGACATATGCGGGCAACGCCCGCTTTGGGGCGGGCAATGACAGCATGACGCTGGTCGGCACCTCAAAGTTCACCGGTGCGGCCGATTTCGGCGGCGGCACCGATACGCTGAGCATCGGCGGCACGGCCATCTTTTCGGGTTCGCTCGCCAATGCGCAGGGGCTGGCGGTATCAGTCAGCGGCGGCACTTTCGATGTCGGCGGCAAGGCGACGATCGCCTCGCTCGCGGTTGCCGACAAGGGCACGCTGGGGGTGCTGCTCGACACCGGCGCGACGGGCACCGGGCTTCAGGTCACGGGCAATGCCGGTTTCGGCGCGGAATCAAAGCTGGCGCTGAAATTGTCGAGCATTGAGCAGGCCGAAGGGCGGCACATCGTCCTGACCGCCGGTACGCTGACCGGCGCGAGCAACCTCACCGCGTCACAGACGCTGCTGCCCTTCCTCTATAAGGGCACGCTGACCTCGAGCGCGACCCAGCTGATCGTTGACGTGTCGCGCAAGAGCACGAGCGATCTCGGGCTCAACCGGTCCGAAGCGGGCGCGTTCGATGCGGTGATCGACGCGGTGGTAGCTGACCAGAAAATCGAAGATGTCTTCCTCGGCATCACCGATGGCGATCAGTTCCGCACCCAGCTCGGCCAGATGCTGCCCGAGCACGAGGGCGGCGTCTTTGAAACCGTCACTTCGGGCTCGCGTGCGCTGTCGCGCCACCTGCAGGATCCCAACGCGCCGTTTCAGGACGAAGGCAAATGGGGCTATTGGGTCAACCAGGCAGTGTGGGGGACGTCGAAAAGCGTCGGTGACACCGCAAGCTATGACGTCAGCGGCTGGGGCATCGGCCTCGGTGCCGAGATCAAGAGTGACGTCGGCAACTTCGGTGGTTCGATCGCCTTTCTCAGCGGCAAGGACGGCAATGGCAGCAATGCCAATGAAGTCGCCACCAGCCAGTTCGAAGGTGCACTGCACTGGCGTCTGCGCTCGAAGGGTTTCATGGCCAATGCCCGCGTTTCGGGTGCGCCGATCAAGATGAAGGGAACCCGTATCTTCAGCGCCGAGGCGGGCGCCGATGACATCGAAAAGACGATGAAGGGGAAATGGGACGGCACCTTGTGGTCGGCGTCGGGTTCGCTGGCCTATGACGCTCACGCCGGCAGCATCACGATCCGCCCGATGGTCGCAATCGACTATTTCAAGCTGACCGAGAAAGGCTATCAGGAAACCGGCGGCGGCGATGCGCTCGACCTGAAAGTGCTTGGCCGCGACAGCGACGAGCTGGCGGTTTCAGGCACCGTTGCCCTCGGCATGGATTTTGGTGGCCTCGACCAATATGACGGCTGGACGCGCTTCGAAATTGAAGGCGGTCGTCGCCAGATCGTTGGCGGCACGCTGGGTTCAACCACCGCGTCGTTCAAGGACGGCACGCCCTTTACCCTAATTCCTGATGATCGCACGAGCGGCTGGGTCGGCCGTCTCCGTGGCATTGCTGGCAATTCGGCCTTTCAGGTCGCTGGCGAAATGTCCGCGGAGGAACAGCAAAACCATATTGGTTGGGCATTCCGTGCGAGTCTGCGGGTCGGCCTCTAGCCCCCCGGCCGGCCCCGCGTGCAAGGGGGAGGCACTCCCTACCCCCGCCTCCCCCTTGCTTAGACAGAAATGAACCAAGACACCGATGTTTGCCCTGCCCCTCCTCTCTTTCCCGGCGCCGCGGTTGCACGGCGAGACATGGGCGCTATATGACGGCGGCATCAGGGGAACCTATGGCGCGCGCCGGGGCGGCGCTGACCGGCAGAAAATGGTGTTCCAGAGCAAGCAATCGATGACCAGTTCGCACGACCGAACCGATGCTGCCCAAGGCATCGAAGGCGTATTGCTCGCCCACCGAAGCCGGATTGTCCGGTTTCTGGAGGTGCGCGGCGCCGGCGATGCGGCCGAGGACCTGTTTCAGGATCTGTGGATGCGGCTCACCGATCGTCCGATGGGTCCGGTTGCCGACCCGCTGCCCTATGTCATGCGCGCCGCGAACAATCTGATGCTCGACCGCTATCGTTCGGCGCGGCAAAGCGCGCTGCGCGACCAGGCATGGGGCGAGGCGGCGGCGAGCGATGCGCCGTCAGCAGAGGCCGCGCTGATCTCGCGCGAGCAACTGGCGCTCGTCGAGGCGGCGATCGCAGGCACCGGTGAACGCCCTGCCTGCATCTTTCGCCGGTTCCGGGTCGATGGAGCCAATCAACGCGATATTGCCAGTGAAATGGGGATCAGCCTGAGCACCGTCGAAGCCGATTTGCGCAAGGTTTACGCAACGCTTGCCGCGCTACGGAGGCAGTTCGATGCGTCCTGATCCCAGCCCCGCAGAAGCAAGCGCCATCGACTGGCTGGTCCGCCAGCGTGACCCGACGTTCGACGATTGGGACGGCTTTGCCGACTGGTTGGGCGAAGATTCCGGACATGTCGCGATCTATGATGCCATTGCGAGCCTCGATCAGGATCTCGACGCGCTGCCCCCGGTGGCTAAGCCTTTGTCAGCGCCAATGCCGATCACGCCGCGTCGCACTTCGCGCCGGGGCTGGTTTGGCGGCGCTATAGCAGCAGCATTGGTCGCGGTTATCGGTATGTCGACGCTGAATCCATTCGGCAACGCCAACCGGATCGAGACCGCGGCGGGCGAACATCGCACGATCAAGCTCGCCGACGGATCGCGGATCGAAATCAACGGTGGCTCCGTGATCGAGATCGACAAAGATCGTCCGCGCTTTGCCCGCCTCGAATCGGGCGAAGCGATGTTTCATGTCGTCCACCGCAACGATGATCCTTTCGTGGTGGAGACGGGCGACGACCGGATCGTCGATCTGGGCACCGCATTCAACGTCGTGCGGCGCGAACGGCAGACTTCGGTCGCGGTGTCGGAGGGCGTCGTCTTCTACAATCCCGATCGCGACAAGGTCCGAGTGGTCGCAGGCAAGGCCATCGAAGCGCGCGATGATGATAGCAAACCGCCCGTTGTGCAGGATGTCGATGTCGCCAGCGTCGGTGGGTGGCGTACCGGGCTGCTCGTTTACAATGGCGCCCCGCTGGCGGTGGTGGCCGATGATCTGAAACGGACCGCGGGCATGGATGTCGAGGTGGCACCCGCCGCCGCCGCGTTGTCGTTCCGCGGTGCGCTGATTATCGACAAGAACCGCAACCGCACCATTTCCGATCTCGCAGCCTTGTCGGGAACAAAGGCCGCGCGGCAAGGTGATGGCTGGATCCTGACCCGCTGAGCATGCACCGGCGCCTTTCCCTCGTCGCCGCCGCGACGCTGCTGAGCCTGCCCATGCAGGCTTTGGCGGCGGAGGAGCGCGCGTTCGACGTTCCGAAAGGAAGCCTGTCGACCGCCTTGCCGGTGATTAGTCGGCAGGCCGGGGTGAGCATCAGCGTCGTCGACGCCAAATTATGGCAGGCGCGGGTCAAGCCCGTGCGCGGGCGGATGCGCGTCGAGGAAGCGATCCAGCGGCTGCTGAAGGGTTCGGACGCCCGCGCCGTGCGCGTCTCGGCTACTAGCTGGCGCATCGAACGCCGCCCCCTTGCGCCGAGGGTGGCCCACCGCCCTGCTCCGCCGCCGCGGCAGGTGCCGCAGCAGCGCGCGCGCGAACCGGCGCATGATATGGTCGCGGCGGCGCAGGACGAGATCATCGTCACCGCGTCGAAAACCGACCTGCCCTCTTCGCATTTTGCCGGCGTCGTCACTCAGTTGAGTGGCGGCGATTTGGCGTTTGGCGGCGAACGCGGGATGGAATCGATTCTGTCGCGGACCGCCACCGTGTCCTCGACCCATCTGGGATCGGGACGCAACAAACTGTTTATTCGCGGGATCGCCGATTCCAGTTTCACCGGTCCGACGCAGTCCACCGTGGGGCAATATCTGGGCGACATCCGCCTCAGCTATAATGCGCCCGACCCGGATCTGCGCCTCTACGACGTCGACAATGTCGAAATCCTCGAAGGTCCGCAGGGTACGCTCTATGGCGCCGGGTCGCTCGGCGGGATCATCCGCGTCGTCCCCAAAGCGCCCGATCCGGGTGCGATGACGATACAGGCGATCGCGGGCGTCTCGCTGACCCAGCATGGCGACCCCGGTGGCGACATTGCCGCGATCGCGAATCTACCGGTCGGTGACAATGGCCATGCGCTGCGGCTGGTCGGCTATATGCTGACCGATGGCGGCTATATCGACAACCCGCTGCGCGGTCAGAACGACGTCAACCGCGTCCATGTGCGCGGCGGACGGGGTACTTTTCGCTTCGATGCGGGCAATGACTGGACCGTCGATCTGGGCGGGGTTTACCAGTCGATCAAGTCCAACGACGCGCAATATGCCGACAAAGCTGCCGACCCGTTGACGCGAAACTCGATGGTGGAGCAAAATGCGTCAGCGCGTTACGGCCTGGGCACGATTGTTGTCATGAAGGATTGGGACGGGCTGCATTTTCAGTCGTCGAATGCCTTCATCGATCACCGTCTGTTCGAACGCTTCGACGCCAGCCTGCCCGAAGCACCGCCCGGGTCGGTCGCCTCGACGGGAGCGGTGGATGTCGAACGCCTGTTCGCGCCGGTCCAGATTACCCCGCTCAGTACCGTGCCGCGGGTGCTCGACCAGCGCAATGCAACGCGAATGTTCGTCAGCGAAAACCGCCTGTCACGCCCCTATCACGGCGGTCTCGGCTGGGTCGTCGGCGCGAGCTTCATCGACAATCGCGCCCGGCAAGACCGTGAATATGGCTATGGTCCGCTGCGCGCGACCCTGCCCGGCGTCACCAACAAAATCACCGAAGTTACCGGCTATGCCGAGGCGACGGTTGAAGTGATGCCCGATCTGATCGCCGCGGGCGGCGTCCGTTTGTCGCACGCGCGGCTCGGCGGCATGGCGGAAGGCGTGTCCTTCGCGCTTGCCCAGGCAGGCCGCGCGACCACGGCGTCGCGGAATGAAACCGATCTGTTGCCTTCCTTCTCGCTACTCGCAACCCCGCTGCACAACTTGCGACTCTACGCGCGTTATCAGGAGGGCTTTCGCCCCGGCGGGCTTGCAGTCGACGGCAATTTCGTGCGGCGGTTCCTTAACGATCAGGTGCGGACATGGGAAGCCGGCGTTCGCTTCGGCGACAAGGGTCAAAGCCTGTTCGACGCGAGCATCGCCGTGTCGCACAGCCGCTGGCGCAACATTCAGGCCGACTTCATCGACAGCACGGGCTTTCCGACCACCGCCAATATCGGCGACGGACGGATCACCAGCGTGTCTGGCGCGCTTGCGATGCGACCGACCGAGGCGCTGACGTTCGAATTGGGCGCAGTCTATAACCACAGCCGGGTCGACGATCTGGCGCTCGAAATCCTGCCGGTGTTCGACAGCGCACCGGGGCGGCTGGGGCGCATCCCCAACGTCGCCAGCCACGCGGTGCGCGGTTCGGTGAACTATGCGACGATGGCCGGCGACGAAGATTTCCGCCTCAACGGCTGGGCGAATTATATCGGGCCGTCGCGGCTCGGCATCGGTCCGGTGCTGGGCGAGAGCCAAGGTGACTATATCGACACAGGGGTTGCAATGCGGATCGGCAATGACCGCCGCGGCTTGTCGTTGACGCTGACGAACCTGTTCGATTCACGCGGAAACCGCTTTTCGCTCGGCACGCCGTTCGTCGAGGGCAATGCGGGCTTCATGACCCCGCTGCGCCCCCGGACGCTGCGGATCGCGGTGGACGTGGCGTACTAATTTGCGCAGCCCCCTCCCCCTTGATGGGGGAGGCAGCGAGACTTGCCAGCTTGCTGGCTTAGTCGCAGCGGTGGGGGTGCGCTCTCGGCCTGAAACGAAGGTTGGTGGACGCACCATCACCCCCATCCGCCTCCGCCTAATCGCTTCGCGATAAGGCTGCGTATCCTTCCCCCATCAAGGGAGAAGGTTTCACAAGAATCAATCCGCCAGCACAATCCGTTCATATCGATCCATGTGATAATCATGGCTGCCGAACTGGCTCTCGATCATCGTCGCACGCTTGAAATAATGGCCGATCGCCAGCTCCTGCGTGATACCGATGCCGCCATGGGTCTGGATCGCGTTCTGGCCAACGAAGTTCGCGCCGCGCGCGACCTTGGCCTTGGCGGCTGACACCGCGGCCATGCGTTCGTTCGCTGGCAGGCCGAGCTTCAGCACCCCCATGATCGTCATCGAGCGGGCCTGTTCGACCTCCATGAACATGTCGACCATACGGTGCTGGAGCACCTGAAACTTGGCGATCGGCACCCCGAACTGTTTGCGCTGCTGGGTATATTCCAGCGTGCCTTCGTGCAGCTTTTGCATCACGCCGGTCGCCTCGGCGCATAGCGCAATGGTCGCTTCGTCGACGATCTGCTCGACCAGTGGCAGCCCGGTGCCTTCGCCGCCGAGCAGCGCATCGCCGGGGATCGCGACATTTTCGAAATAGATCTCCGACGCGCGGCTGCCATCGACGGTCGGATAGTCGCGGCGGACGATGCCGGGCAAATTGGCGTCGATCAGGAACAGCGACACACCCTCCCGATCACGCGTTGCGCCGCCGGTGCGTGCGGTGACGAGCAGGTGGGTCGCCCAGGGCGCGGCATAGACAACGCCCTTGTGGCCGTTCAGCACATAGCCCGCGCCGTCCTTTTTCGCTGTGGTGCGCAGATTGGCGAGGTCGTAGCGGCCTTGTGGCTCGGCATAGGCGAATGCGACAATGACATTGCCGGCAATAATCTCGGGGATCATCGCATCGGCCTGCGCGCCGCCAACGGCCTTGAGCGCGCCGCCTGCGATGACGACGGTCGGCAGATAGGGCTCAATCCCGATGACCTTGCCCAGCTCTTCCATCACGATCGCATTTTCCAGCGCCCCGCCGCCCAGGCCGCCATGCTCTTCGGCAAAGGGCGCGCCCAGCATGCCCAGTTCCTGCGCCAGCGCGGTCCAGATCGCCGGATCGCGGCCGCTGTTCGAATTGATGAACTTCTGGCGCGTGTCGAAATCATAGGTGTCGCTCAGAAAGCGCGACAGCGTGTCGCGGATCATGTCCTGCGTTTCGGTGTAGGTGAAATCCATTTTTACATCCCCGTCGCCCCCGCGAAGGCGGGGGCCGCTATAGGTTTATATTGCGGCGCTAAGTCAGGCCGATTGCGGCCCCCGAATATGCGGGGGCGACGCGTGCATCAGAGACCCAAAACCATCTTCGCGATGATGTTGCGCTGAATCTCGTTCGACCCGCCATAGATCGTCGTCTTGCGCATGTTGAAATACGTCGGCGCAGCGCGATGGGCGTAGTCGGGGCCGATCGGATGCTCGTTGTCGCCTTCGCCAAAGCCGCGGAAATAGGGCGCGCCATAATGGCCGACCGCTTCCAGGCTGAGCTCGGTCAGCCGTTGCTGGATTTCCGACCCCTTGATCTTGAGCAGGCTCGATTCCGGCCCCGGACCGCGGCCCGCATTGGCACCGGCCAGGCTGCGCAACTCGGTAAATTCCAGCGCGGCCAAATCGACTTCCAGCTCCGCCACCTTGCGCTTGAAGAACGCATTGGCGAGCAGCGGCTTGTCGCCGTCGACTTCGGTGCGGGCGATCGCCTTCACCTTCTCGATCCCGCGCTTCGAAGCGGCGACACCGGCAATGCCGGTGCGCTCGTGCGCCAGCAGGAATTTGGCGCAGGTCCAGCCCTTGTTTTCTTCATACACGCGCTGCGACACGGGGACGCGGACGTCCTCCAGCCACACTTCGTTGACCTCATGCTCGCCGCCCAGCGTGATGATCGGGCGCACGGTGATGCCGGGCGATTTCATGTCGATCAGAAGGAAACTGATGCCTTCCTGCTGCTTGGCATCCTTGTCGGTGCGGACGAGGAAGAACCCCCAGTCGGCGTGCTGCGCCAGCGTCGTCCAAGTCTTTTGGCCGTTGACGATATAATCGTCGCCATCGCGAACCGCCGTCGTGCGCAGCGAAGCAAGGTCCGAACCCGAACCCGGTTCCGAATATCCTTGGCACCACCAATCCTCGCCGGACAGGATGCGCGGCAGGAAATGGGCCTTCTGTTCGGGCGTGCCGAAGGTGTAGATCACCGGGCCGACCATCGCGAGGCCGAAGGGCATCAGGCGAATGCAATCGGCGCGCGCGGTTTCTTCGGACCAGATGAAACGCTGCGTCGGCGTCCAGCCGGTGCCGCCATATTCGACGGGCCACGCGGGCGCGATCCAGCCCTTTTTGTGCAGGATCTTGTGCCAGACGAGGAAATCCTCCTTGGACATCTCTTCGCCCTCGTCCTGCTTTTCACGCAGCTCGGCGGGGTAATTTTCGGCGATGAAGTCGCGCACTTCCTGCTGGAAGGCGAGATCTTCGGGGCTGAATTCCATGTCCATCACGAATCTCCCATTGGGTAATGTCGCCCTTATAATGAGCGCTCACCTTTACGTAAACGGCAAGTTGCAATTGACAACTTTCCTCGGTGTAATGATTGCGCGTAACGATGCGGCTTGTCCAGCGCGCGCAGTTGCTGCGGACAAAATGGGGGAAGAGCGATGACAAAGGCAAAATGGGCCGTTCTGTGCGTTGCGGCGGTCGTCGGTGTCACCGTGCTGACCGCTTGGATGTTCCAGCGACCGATCGGCCTGTGGCTGTTCGAACGGGCGGTCGAACGCGCCGCGGCGCGCGATACGCTCAGGGATCTGCCCGACGGATTGCACGTCGCTCTATGCGGCACCGGCTCCCCCCTGCCCAGCCGTGAACGCGCCGCGTCCTGCACTATTGTGATCGCGGGCAAGGCGATGTTCGTCGTCGATGCGGGGGAAGGTGCAGCGCGCAATATCGCGCAAATGGGCCTGCCCAATGGCCGCATCAAGGCGATGTTCCTGACTCACTTTCATTCGGATCATATCGACGGCATGGGGCCAATGATGCTGCTCCGCTGGACCGCCAGCGGCAACATCAGCCCCCTGCCCGTCTATGGGCCGACGGGGGTCGAGCAGGTGATCGCCGGGTTCAATGCCGCCTATGCGCTCGATAACGGCTATCGCACCGCGCACCATGGTCAGGCGATAACCCCGCCTGCCGCCGCGGGCGCCACCGCGATGTCCTTTGCGATTCCCGCTGCGCCGACGGTCGTCTATGAAGGCGATGGTTTGCGCGTGACTGCCTTTGCTGTCGATCACCGCCCGGTGCAGCCGTCGGTGGGTTATCGTTTCGACTATAAGGGACGCAGCGTTGTCGTCAGCGGCGATACGGCGCCGTCAAAAACGCTGGAAGCGGCATCCAAGGGCGCCGACCTGCTGATCCACGAGGCGCTGAACCCGGCGATGGTCAGGACGCTCGCTGCCAATCTTGATAAGGCGGGCCGCAAACAGACCGCACAGATCATGCGCGACATTCTCGATTACCATGCCAGCCCGGCGCAGGCCGCCGACAGCGCGCGCGTCGCGGGGGTGCAGATGCTGGTACTCAGCCATGTCGTGCCGTCGATGCCGTCGCCCTATCTCAACGCCGCCTTCCTCGATGGCGCCGAAGACCATTTCGACGGGCCGATCATCGTCGGCGAGGACGGGCAATATTTCTCGCTGCCCGCGGGCACTAAGGCGATCGAACGCGGCAGCTGGTTCTAGGTCGGGCGCCGGGTGACCAGTACGACCGCGCCATCGCTGGCGTAAGGTCCGCGGACTTCGGTGATCGTCAGTGTTACCCCGATCGCGTCGCCATCGCGCGTGACGAACTGCGATGCCAGTCGTACCGGCTGACCCGAGCGGAACAGTTCTTCCAGTCTCTCGGCAAAAGCCGCGCGATGACCGACGGCCAGCAACGCCAAAAAGCGCACCCGCCGGATCGCGGTGGCATCGACGCCGAGCATATCGAGCAGCGTATCGTTTGCTGCCTCGACGACTTCGCGCACCGATATCCGGGCGTGGCCGATTTCGCCCTGCGCCTCGACGGCGGTAAGCAGCGCTTGACGGGCGTCGTTTGCAGCAAAGTCGCTCAGTGCGTCACTCACGTCGCGCAGGATCAATGCCCCACCGACCGATGCGGGAACCAGGTCGACGCGCAGCCATTGGCGCGGGCGGAAGATGTCCGGCACGTCGCCCGAGAAACGCTCGCGATGATCGATCAGGCCGACGAGATGTTGCGCCAGCAAGCTTCCTTCGATCCGCGGCACGGCGGTCGTCAGTGGAGCGCCGATCAGATCGGCGCATGATCTTTCCAGCATGTCACAGGCCGCGGGATTGGCGGCGAGGATCCGCCACCGCCGGTCGATCAGGATCACCCCGTCGCGGATCGATTCGAGCAGTCCGGCGAGCGACTGTTCCAAGCGGTTCGCCGTGTCAGCGACATCCGCTGGATCACCATCGAGCCGCCGATAATCGTCGAGTGAGATCAGCACATGGACGTCCTTGCCATGGTGCGTCACGACAACAGGTTCGCGCGCCGATTGCAGGCGCCAGTTGGCAAAACCACGGATGAAATCTGCCGCCGATACCCGCTGTGGTTCCTGCGCTGTCGCCACGCTGACCTCCCGACGCATGAATGCTTCACAATCATATTGAGACGTTTTGCCGTACCATGGCCAAGAAGTGCATCCGGTCCGACGCCGTTTTGGGGATCAGACCAGCTTCGCCTTGCCGCAGCGCAGCGCGTTGACGCGGGCATCCGCCTGCCCGACATACACCCCGAGCAGGCCGGTGATATCGGCAATCACCGTATCGAGCACCGGCGCCGCGAGCGCGACGCTATCGCCGACGGCGGCGCGCAGCGCGTTGAGGTTGAGCCCGATACCCAGCACATTGACCCGCAGGTCCATGCGATCCGACAGCGATTTTGCTGCGCCCGCGACCAAGCCGCTGCTCGACACGGTCTTTACCTGACCGTCGTCAATGTCGCCGCGCGAAAAAGCGACCTGCTTTTCATTGAGGTCTGACAGCACCAGTTCGGCCTCCGCATCGACGCTGGCAAGCGGCAGCTTCACCACTCGCGCCGATCGCGGATCGAGCGGGCGCTGCATGTTCTGAAAATCGGCGGTATCGACGGTGCCGATCGCCAGCATCGCGGGCGACGTGACCACCGCGAGCGACACTGCGACGCTGCTGTTTGGCCCGCAATCGATGTCGGAAATTCGCGCCGACGCCGACCCCAATTCGGCGAGCACCGGAACATGAACGCTCGCAAGCGGCGTCTGCACTTTGGCGTCAATTTTCAGTCGCACCTGTGCGGTGCGCACGACCACCTGATTGGTATCGGTGACCGCTATCAGCGGCGAATGCGCGGGCGGCTCGCCGATCAGCAGCGCGATGTCGATCCCCGATCCGCCGGGCAGGGTGCTCGCGACCGACAGATCGACCTGACGATTAGCGTTGCTCAGCAGCAGCATCGCGCGCAGCAGGCTGAGCGCGTTGACCTTGACCGGATTGGCAGGGTCGATGCGGATGCTCGACGCGCGCGGCCCCAGGTTGATCGCGCGTGAGGGCAGCAGGCTGCGCGGCAGGGCGCGGTCGGCGATATGCTCCAGTGCACTCGCCGCCTGTCCGTCCGATGCGGCAGCCAGCGCCGACACGACCTGCGGCATCGTCACCTGACTATCGAGCGTCTGGCCAAAGGTCAGCACCTCGGCGTCAATCTCGGTCCGCAGTGCGTCGGAAAAAGCGAGTAAGTCGATGTCGGTGGTGGCCAGCGCTTCATAGTCCATCAGCGACAAGTTAATGTTGCTTCCGGTTAGCCCCGACAGCAACGCGTTGGGCAGGCCGCCGTTGACCGCCGCGACGCGCGACCCGAGCGAAAAGGCCGCATAGCCGCGTCGTGCGCCGGTAGCTGTGGCGCGGATGACGGTATCGGTCTTGCCGGTCAAAACGCGGCCGAAGTAGAGCGGGCGATTGCGCGTCAGGCTGATCCGCACGGCATTGGTCGACGCGCCGCCGACCGCAAATCGTTGCTCGGCCGCGACGGCCCTTTCGGGCGTGTAGGTGCCGCTGGTCAGCGCTGCGATTACAATGCCGCAATCGCAATTGGCGGCGATGATCCGCTCTGCTGCCGCTCGTTCCTCGCCCGGTCGTCCTGCCGCCGCCATTGCTGCGGCGTCGGCGATCCCCTGCAATTTGCGGCGGTCGAGATAAAGCGAGCCGACATCGACGGCGAGCGCCGCGGCGCCGATCAGCATCGTCATGGCAAAGGCGGTCGCGATGCTGATCCCGGCGCGGCTGTCGCGGACAAGGGCGCGGAGGGTTTCGATCAAAGCCATCGTCAATCCACCGGCAATTCGAAGGTCGCACGCGAGCGGATGACGTTGGTCGGCGACGGCACGAGTGCCGAGCGCAGGAAGCTGTCCTCGGGCGCGGTAAAAGTGACCGCTACCGTGATCGCTTCGCTCGTCTCGGTCACCGCAACGCTATGCGCCCCGTTCACTGCCTGCAAACTGCGCCCGACTGCCCGCTTGGCAACCGCGCTGCGATCAGCCGCGTCCAGCCCGACGATAGCGGCGCGCGCACCGTCGTTCGCCGCTTGCTGGACGCTGTGCGCCAGCATGAAATATTGGCCATAGACCAACACCCCCATCAGCAGCGCGAGAAGCAGCGGTAGCACCAGCGCCATTTCGACGATGGCAGCCCCGCGCTCCTCGCGCGCCAGGGCAAGTCCGGTCAGGACGGATCGGCGGTGGTGCCCCGGATATGGATGGAAAGCTGTCATGCCCGTCAGCATGGCTGGCCAAAATGAAAGCGGCGTCGAGAATGCTCGACGCCGCTTTTATGTATTATACATGGATCTTGCTTCGATACCCACTGGGCAACAGACGCAATTCCGCCGATCTGCGCAGATCATGGACAAAGTCTTAACAACCCTGTCCCACCCGCTTGCGCAAAATGCGCTTATTCCGCGGCCTCCAGCTTGTCCTGCGTCCGCAGGTCAAAGTCCGATGCATCATGGCGTTCGCGCAGCTGGCTCGCGGGCTCGCCGGTTACGCGGTTGACCATGCGCCCGCGCTTCACCGCCGGACGGGTCGCGAGCTGATCGGTCCAGCGCTGGACATTCTTATACTCCTGCACCTGCAGGAACTCTCCTGCGTCATAGACCAGCCCCTTGGCGAGCGCGCCGTACCAGGGCCAGATCGCCATATCGGCGATCGTATAGTCGGCGCCCGCAATATATTCGCTCTCCGCCAGCCGCCGGTCGAGCACGTCCATCTGGCGCTTCACTTCCATGGCATAGCGGTTGATCGGATATTCCTGTTTTGTTGGCGCATAGGCGTAGAAATGGCCGAAACCGCCGCCGAGGAAGGGGGCGCTGCCCATTTGCCACATCAACCACGACAAGGTTTCGGCGCGCTTCTCCGTCTCGGTCGGCAGGAAGGCGCCGAATTTCTCCGCCAGGTGGATCAGGATTGCGCCCGATTCGAACACGCGGATCGGCTCGGAGCCGCTGTGATCGACGAGCACCGGGATCTTGCTGTTGGGATTCGCCGCGACATAGCCGCTGGAGAATTGATCGCCCTCACCGATATTGATCAGCCATGCATCATATTCGGCGCCGCTGTGACCCGCCGCGAGCAGTTCCTCGAGCATCACCGTCACCTTCACGCCGTTGGGCGTGCCGAGCGAATAGAGCTGGAGCGGATGCTGGCCGACCGGCAGATCCTTGTCGTGCGTTGGCCCAGCGATCGGGCGGTTGATATTGGCAAAGCGCCCGCCGCCGTCTTTGTCCCAAGTCCACACCTTTGGCGGCACATATTCGGCTTGATCGCTCATCTCGACACTCCTGAGCTGAATTTCATACTGATCGGTATCTAAACGCTTTCGGGCGCCGCGTCCACCTCGACCAGCTCAAATAATCCTACTCGCGCGCAAAGCCGAAATGGTCGCCTCGTCATATCCAAGCTCGCGCAGGATTGCGTCGCTATGTTCGCCAACTTGCGGCGCTCGTTCGGACACGACCTTGGCGCTCTCGGACAAGCTGATCGGCGCGCGGATCACAGGAGCCTTTGCTGGGGTGCCCGGATAGTCGGCAGGCTCGACCAGCCGCATCGCCGCCACCTGCGGCTGTACCAGTGCCTCGCCAGCGCGCAGAACCGGCGCGGCGGGAACGCGCGCGGCGCCCAGCTCGGCAATCGCATCGGCGCTGCTGCGTTCGCTGCACCAATGCTGCATGATCACGCTCAGCGCTTCGCCATTGTCGCCGCGCAAAATGTCGCTGGCGTAAAGCGGATCATCGACCAGTTCGGGCTGACCAACCAGATTGGCCCAGCGCGCAAAGATACCCCCGCCGACGATCTGGGTCACGATCCACCCGTCGCGGGTACGGAAGATGTCGGTCGGTCCGGAGCTATAGCTGCGATTGCCGATCGGCTGGCGTTCGATGCCGTTGAGAGCATGGTCGATCGCCAGCGCGTTGGAAAAGGCGAGCGCAGTTCCGAGCAGCGACCCGGAGACGCACTGCCCCCTCGCCGTCGTCTCACGCTCGCGCAGTGCCAGCATCACGCCGAATGCGGTGTGGAGAGCGGTACCGAAATCGACGTAGTTGACCTGCGCGCGGTATGGCTGATCAGGCGTCCCGGTCAGATGCACCGCGCCCGACATCGCCTGTCCGACCGCATCGAAGCCGACGTTCTGCGCCAGCGGTCCTTCGCTTCCGAACGCCGACGCGGTGGCGAGGATGATGCGCGGATTGATTGCCGACAGCGTGTCGAAATCCAGCCCCAGCTTGGTCAACGCGTCGTGCGGCAGGTTGGCGACAACGACGTCGGCGGTTGCAACCAGACGCCGCACAATCTCGCGACCTTCGGCGCTGCCCGGTTTCAAAGTCAGGCAGCGCTTGCCGCGGTTCATCTGCATGAACATCGCGCCCGATCCGTCGTCGGCGACCGGGACCGTATAGCGATCGTCATTGCCGCCCGGAGCTTCGATCCGGATGACGTCGGCGCCATAATCGCCGAGCAACGCTGCGCAATAGGGTCCAGCGATATAACGACCGAAGTCGAGGACTCGTATTCCCTTGAGCGGCACGCTTTGCTCTCCCAATGTTATCGTTGGCTCGGGCTAGCAGCCGCCTGTCGAGCGTGCCAGCGCCTTCGTCGAAACCTGTCGCTTGCATGTTCGTTACAGGGTCATATGGTCGGCAGATAATTTCAAACGGGGATAATATCATGGCGCGCTTCGCTCTCGCCCTTGCGGCGACTTTGGCTTGTTCGACTTCGGTTTTTGCGCAGCAGGCGGCGCCAGCGCCCGTCGCGGATGCCAAGCCCGAGAAATGGGACGTCAATGCACCCCCCGGCATGGCCACGCGCAAGGTGCCGATCGCGGTGGACGAGGGCAGCTGGATGAATGTCGATGTTGCGCCCGACGGCCGCACCATCGCGTTCGACCTGCTCGGCGACATCTACACGATGCCGATCGAGGGCGGCGCCCCGACGCGCATCGCCGAGGGGCTGGCGTTCGAACACCAGCCGCGCTTTTCACCCGACGGCAAGCGCATCGCGTTCGTGTCCGACCGCGAGGGCGGCGACAATATCTGGCTGATGAACCGCGATGGCAGCGGCAAGGTGCAGCTGAGCAAGGAAGACTTCCGCCTGCTCAATCAACCGAGCTGGAACCCCGACGGCCAGTTCATCGTCGCCAAGAAGCATTTCACCACTGGCCGCTCGCTCGGCACCGGCGAGGTGTGGATGTATCATGTGTCGGGCGGTGCGGGCGTGCCGCTGGTCAAAAAGCCGAATGAGCGGCACCAGAAGGAACTCGGCGAACCGATATTCGCCGCCGACGGCAAGAGCGTATTCTACACGCGCAACGTCACCCCCGGCCCGATCTTTGAATATGCGCAGGACAGCAATACCGACCTATTCCACATCGAACGCTATGATTTGCAGGACGCCAAGGTCAGCACCGCTGCGTCGGGCGCGGGCGGCGCAGTGCGCCCCACCCCCTCCCCCGATGGCAAATATCTGGCATTCGTCCGCCGCGAGGCGACGCAGTCGAAGCTGTACGTCAAAGACCTCGCCTCGGGCACCGAGCGCAAGGTTTACGATGCCCTCGACCAGGACGTGCAGGAAACCTGGGCGGTGACCGGCGTCTATCCGAACATGGCGTGGACCCCCGACAGCCGCGACATTCTGTTCTGGGCGGGCGGCAAGCTGCACCGTGTCAGCGGTCAGGGCGGCGAAGCCCGCGTCATTCCGTTCAGCATCAACGACGATCGCGTGATCATCGACGCGACCCATCCGGCGGTCGATGTCGCCCCCGACAGCTTCACGACGCAAATGCCGCGCTGGGCCGAAGTATCGCCCGACGGGCGCAGCGTGGTGTTCGAAACGCTCGGCAAGCTCTACGTCAAGCCCGCCAGCGGCGGCACCGCGCGGCGGCTGACCGCGGCCAAGGACGATGCGATCGAAGCCTGGCCGAGCTGGTCGCGCGACGGCAAGTCGCTGGTCTTCGTGCGCTGGACCGATACCGGCCTCGGCGAAATTCATGTCGTCGGCAGCGGTGGCGGTACGTCGCGCAAAGTGACCAGCATCCCCGGCCTCTATGCCGAACCGCGCTTCTCGCCCGACGGCAAGACGATCGTTTTCGAACGGCGCCGCGGCGGCGGGCTCACCTCGACGCGCTGGAGTGAAGATCCCGGCGTCTATCGCGTGGCTGCGACCGGCGGTACGGCAGAGCGGGTGAGCGCCGACGGCGCCAAGCCGCAATTTGGCGCGGCCAGCGACCGCATCTTCATGGTCACCGCAGGCGACGGCAAGAGCCAGCTCGTCAGCACCGACCTTAGCGGGCAGGACAAGCGCACGCATGCCAATGGCGAACTGGTCAGCGATTATGAAATCTCGCCCGACGGGCGCACCCTGGCCTTTCGCCAGAACTACGATGCCTATGTCACCCCGCTGATGCCCGGCGGGCAGGACATCGCACTTGGCACCAAAAGCGGCGCGTTGCCGGTCACACGGGTCAGCGGCAGTGGCGCCGACTATATCCACTGGTCGGGCGGCGGCCGCCGCCTTCACTGGAGCCGCGGTGCGACCTTGTTCAGCGCCGACCTCGCCAGCCTGTTCACCAACGCGCCAGCGGACGAGAAGGCGCCGAAATTCGCGCCGCCGACCGATGGTGTATCACTTGCGATGATGCAGGCGGCGTCGAAACGACGCGGCACCGTCTTCATCACCGGCGCACGGATCGTCACGATGGCCGGAGCGGACGGCGGTATCATCGACAATGGCGCGATCGTCATCGAGGGCGATCGCATCACCGCAGTTGGCCCGCTCGCAGCAATCACCGTTCCGGCGGGCGCCGTCACCGTCGATGCGTCGGGCAAGACGATCGTCCCCGGCTTCGTCGATGCGCACGCGCACGGCAGCCATGGCGATGACGAACTCGTGCCGCAGCAGAACTGGTCGGAAATCGTCAATCTCGCGATGGGGACGACGACCAGCCACAACCCGTCGTCGCGCGCATCCGAAATCTTCGTCTCGTCCGAAATGCAGCGTGCCGGATTGATCCTCGCGCCGCGTATCTTTTCCACCGGTGAGATCATCTATGGCGCGAAGGCGGCGGGGGTCTATGCCGAGATCAACGGCTATGACGACGCGCTCGCCCACGTCCGCCGCCTGAAGGCGCAGGGCGCGCATAGTGTCAAAAACTACAACCAGCCGCGCCGCGATCAGCGCCAGATGGTCGTCAAGGCCGCGCAGTCCGAGGGCATGCTCGTCGTGCCCGAAGGCGGCTCTCTCTACACGATGGACGTGTCGCTGATCCAAGACGGCAATTCGACCGTCGAGCACAACATCCCGCTGCACACCTTCTACAAGGATCTGGTGCAGCTGTGGGGGCAGACGCAGGTCGATTACACCCCGACGCTGGTGGTCACCTATGGTGGCCCCGCGGGTGACCCCTATTGGCGCGCCCACACCAATGTGTGGGAGCATCCGATTCTGACCAAACATATCCCGCCAACCGAACTGGCTGCGAACAACAAGCGTCGCACGATCGCGCCCGAGGGCGACTATGTCGACGATGATTCAGCGCGCGAGGCGGGCAAGATTGCCGCGGCGGGGCGGATGGTCTCGATCGGTGCGCACGGCCAGCAATCGGGACTCGGCGCACATTGGGAAATCTGGTCGTTCGTGCGCGGCGGGTGGAGCAATATCGACGCGCTGCGCGCCGCGACGATCATGCCCGCGACCTCGCTGGGCTATGCCAAGGATGTCGGATCGCTTGAAGCGGGCAAGCTCGCCGACCTGCTGATCCTCGACGCCGACCCAACGCAAGACATCCGCAACACAGAGCGCATCCACCGCGTCATGCTCGGTGGACGGCTTTACGATCCGTTGACGATGAACGAGTTGGCGACAGGGAACCGCAAGCGCGCCGCCTATTGGTGGGAAACAGAAAAGCCATAATCTGACGCCCGGTCCGTCGCTTTTGTGACTAGAGGGTTGCAAGCGCGGCGGACCGCCGCTAGGGGCGTCACCTCTCAGCGAGGAGAGTTGGCTGAGTGGTCGAAAGCGTCGCACTCGAAATGCGAAGTGCCGGCAACGGTACCGAGGGTTCGAATCCCTCACTCTCCTCCATTTTCCCCTGAACAGACCACCAGCGGGCAACCGCCCCGGCGTGACCGCCGGGACGGTCGGCAAACGCTAAATACTGATGCCGCGTAACGACGGCGCCGTCAGCGAAGCGACGATCGCGCCGACGATCAGGAACAGCACAACCGCGACGATGATCACGACAACGGTATAGCCCATCGCCTTGTCCTGCGGCACCTTCATCAAAATGGGCAGCCCCAGATACAGGAGGTAGAGGCTGTAAAGGCCAAGCAGCCCCAGAATGGCGAGCGCCGGGATCAGGCCGAATATCCCCGCGAGCCAACCCGCCGTTGCGGAATAGGCCGCCACCTTCAGCGCCTGAACCTGGTTCTTTTGCCCCCCAAAATTGGGCGCCAGCCCGTCGATCACCAGCGCGAGGGCAAACGTCGTCGCCAGCGCGAGCCCATAGGACAATATCGCCGATACCAGCGCGGTGCCGATCGGCGGGTGGAAATTAATGCCAAAGGCGCCGTAACCGAAGACCTGCCCGCCGATGAATTGCGCGATCGGTCCGATAGCAGCCAGCACCAACACATAAGGCATATAAATCGACTGCGTCGTCGCGGGCTCAGCGTCGATAACGGCCCACGTTTCCCTGGGTTTGAGGATGATATTCTTGGCCCGCTCGATAATGCCCGATGCGGGGCTTGGCGGGGGTGTCGGGTTGCTCGTCGGTACGTCGTTCATGCTATGCCTTTCCCTGTTGCCATCAACACGGCCCGCAATCCAGCCCGGTACAACCGGCGGCCGAGCAGGCAAGGTAGCTCGGCGCGCGTCATCGTCTGTAACGCCTATCACAGCCGGGATTCGACCCACCGGCGGGCGTCCGAGTGTAACAGGGTTGAAACAGCAGGGAATAGCCATAGATTAGGGTCATGATTTCCGAATCCTCTTCCGAGCGTCCCGCAGCCGTCACCGCACCGTTGATCGGCGCTGCTAGCTTTGCGCCGGGCGACATCGTGCGCCACCGCATGTTCGATTTTCGCGGCGTCGTGTTCGACATCGACCCGGTGTTTGCCAACAGCGACGAATGGTATGAGGCGATCCCGGAGGAAATCCGTCCGGCGAAAGAGCAGCCCTATTACCATCTGCTCGCCGAAAACGGCGATTCATCCTATATCGCTTATGTCAGCCAGCAGAATCTGGTGCCCGACGCCGAAGGCGGGCCGATCGATCATCCGCAGATCGAGGCGATGTTCGAGGGGCTGGACGACGGCCGATACCGCGTCCGCGCCATTCATCGCCACTAAGCAAGCGGGTTCAAGCCTTCAGTTTCCAGCCCGACGCGAGCAAGCGATAGGTCAGCAGCCCCAACACGATATTGACCCCGACCAGAACCAGGATCGCGGTCAGGACCGGGTTAGCGATCGTCGAATCCACCGTACCGATGAAGCCGTAGCGAAAGCCCATGATCGCATAATAGACGGGATTGGCATGCGCGACGGTCTGGAACCACGGTGCGAGCCGGTCGACCGAGTAAAATGTTCCCGACAGCAGTGCTAGCGGGGTGACGACAAAGTTGGTCACTGCTGCTGCATGATCGAACTTCTCTGCCCAAACCGAGGTGATCAGGCCCAGAAAGCCGAGCATTGATGCGCCGAGTACCCCGAATACAACGACCGCCCACAGATGCTCTGGCATTACGCTGACCCCTGGCCACAGCGACATCGCCAACCACAAAGCCAGCCCGACCAGCAGGGCGCGGGTGATCGCGGCGCCGACCAGCGCGATGATCAACTCGCCGACGGCCAGCGGCGGCATCAGATAATCGACGATCGTCCCCTGGATCTTGCCGACGAGGAGCGAAAAGCTGGCATTGGCAAAGCTGTTCTGCAGCATCGCCATCATGATCAGCCCCGGCGCGATGAAATCGGCGAAAGGAACGCCGATGACTTTCCGCCCCGCCCCGCCGAGCGCGACGGTGAAAATGACGAGGAAGAGCAGCGTGGTGATCGCCGGTGCCCAGATTGTTTGCAGCTGCACCTTGAAAAACCGCCGCACCTCCTTGACATATAGCGCCTGCATGCCGGGCACGTTGAGCGTCCGGATGTGCGGCACTCCCGGTTCCGCAAAGGGCGGGGTTGCCGCGAATTTGCTCGAGTCGGGTCGCGAAATTTGGGGCTGGTCGTTCATGGCGTTCTCGCCTATCGCCTCCCCGATCTTACCGCAAGCTGGGCAGTGGCGCCGGTCCGCAAGGATCGCATCGATAACCGCGACATAGCCCGCGGCGTGGAATGATAAGGAATGAATATGTCTTGGACCGATGAGCGCATCGAAAGCCTGCGCACCATGTGGGAAAAAGGGCTGACCGCCAGCCAGATCGCCGACGAACTCGGCGGTGTCAGCCGCAATGCGGTGATCGGCAAGGCGCATCGGCTGGGCCTGAAATCGCGCCCGTCGCCGGTGAAAGCGACCGATAAGGTCAAGCCTGCAAAGGCGGCTGCTCCTGCTGCGCCGAAGCCGGTTGCCCCCGCCGCAGCCCCGCGCGCCGCAGCGCCCGCCGCGCCGCGCCCTGTCGCCCCTACCCCGCCAAGGTCTGAAGCGCGCCCGACGGTCGACACGCCGACCGCCGACGGTTCGGTCGGTGAACAAATTCCGAAGGCGGATCAGCCGCGCATCGTCTCGATCGGCCCCGGCGGCTTTATCCGTCAGGGACCGGGCGACCAGCAGGCGCCGATCCCGCCCGCCCCGCCGCGCCGCCTCGTCCCCGCCAAACCGAGCCCAGAGATCGCCGATAAGACGACCTTGCTCGATCTCAACGATCGCATCTGCCGCTGGCCGATGGGGCATCCGGGCGAGCCCGACTTCCATTTCTGCGGTCAGGCCGTAAATCCCGGCTTCCCCTATTGCGTCGAGCATTGCGGGCGTGCCTATCAGGCGCAGCTGCCGCGCGGCACGCGCCGTCCGCCGCCGCCACCACCGTTCGGAGGCCCCCGGGTTCGTTAGGGCGCGTTCGGTGAAGCCGTTCGCGCAGGAGTTTGAATTCGCGCGCGCGCTCGGCCTGCAAATGGTCGAGCGCGGCGACGGCCGCTGTACTATGGCAATCGACGTCAATGCGCAGCAGCATTTCAGCCCGCAAGGCGCCGCGCATGGCGGCGTCGCTTACTCGCTCGCCGACACCGCAATGGGCGGTGCGCTCACCAGCGTGCTCGACGCCGACCACTGGTGTGCGACACTGGAAATCAAGTTCAACTATCACGTGCGCGTCGGCGAAGGTCGGCTGACCTGCGAGGCCGCGGTGCTGCACCGTGGCAAGCGCGTCGCCAACATCGACGCCAAGCTTTATCAGGATGGCCGCCTGGTTAGCAGCGCCAACGGCAATTTCGCGGTCTTCGCGGCGCCATCCGCCAAATAGCCAAAAGGCGCCGGATCGTTCGATCCGACGCCTTCCGTTTGCTTCTTTTATAAAGGCTTAGAAGCGGAAGCTGAGCGTCCCGCGCACGCTGTGGGTGCGGAAATTATCGCTGCTGCGTTTCATATCGGTTCCGCCGCCGTTGAGCAGGAACGGGTTGGTCGGCAGTGCAGTGCCTTGACCGACATTCACGACAAAGTCGTCGTCCTTAATGTCGGTGTAGAGGTACTCGAGGCCGAGGGCGATGTTGTTCGTCACCATGACTTCGGCACCACCACCGGCGGTATAGCCCCAACCGTTCGTCTTGCCGTTGTCGGCAAAGCTGTTGGCACCGTTGCTCGTCGTGAAGCGGTTGTCGAGACGCGCATACGCACCGCCGCCGGTCACGTAGAATAGGGCGCCGCCGCCGGGGGTGTAACCGGCGCGCAGACGGGCATTGGCCTGATAATCGGCTTCACGGCTGAAGGTGTAGCTGGCGGGGGTCGTCGAGAAAGCGGTAACGCTGTCCCGGGCGACGCTGCGGCCGCCCTCGATCACCGCACCTAGGACGAAGTTGCCCATGCGCTTGTCGAAACCCAGACGGCCGAAATATTCCGGACCATCCTTGTCGTTGCGACAGTTGATGTTGGCGCTGCTGGTCGCGGCACCGTTACAGAAGCCGGTCGAGAAGGCGTTGGCGCCGCCAACAGTAGTGACCTGATCACCATAGGTACCGTCGCGGTTGGTATCGAACACGACGGTTTCGCCGCGATCATTACCTTGCAACGTGCCGCCGCCGCCGATGCTGATGTACGGGCCGTCAAAATCCTGCGAGGGGTCGCGGTCTTGCGCGAAAGCAGGGACGGCAACAGTGCTGGCCGCCAGAATGGCGAGGAGAGAGAGAGTTTTCATTTTTTACTCCGCTTTTTGAATGACTTTTTAGTCTCCGGCCAAACACCGTCCAATTGGTGAAAGTTCCCTCGTCTTAAAAAAACGCGATGAGCCGAGTGACGATTGCGGCGCCCGAACCTGCCGAAAACCGCCTTGCCAGTGACCTTTGCGGCCCCCTATAGCCATGGCATGAGTCACGATTTGTTCGATGCCGCGACGCCGGTCGCCGAAAGCTACAATGCCTCACAGATTGAGGTGCTGGAGGGGCTGGAGCCCGTCCGGCGGCGCCCCGGCATGTATATCGGCGGCACCGACGAGCGCGCCCTGCACCATCTCGCCGCCGAGGTGATCGACAACAGCATGGACGAGGCCGTCGCGGGCCATGCCAACCGCATCGAAGTAACGCTCGACGTCGGAAACCGGCTGACGGTCACCGACAATGGTCGCGGCATCCCGATCGATCCGCACCCGAAATTCCCTGGAAAATCGGCGCTCGAGGTCATCATGACAACGCTGCATTCGGGCGGCAAGTTCGAGGGCAAGGCCTATGCCACTTCAGGGGGTCTGCACGGGGTCGGGATCAGCGTCGTCAATGCTTTGTCGATCGACACCGAGGTCGAGGTTGCGCGCAGCAAATTGCTTTATCGCCAACGCTTCGCCCGCGGCGCCCCGGTCGGCGGGCTCGAAGAGCTTGGCCCCACCCCCAACCGCCGCGGCACCAGCGTGTCCTTCATCCCCGACCCCGAAATCTTCGGCGATCATCAGCGGTTCAAGCCGCAGCGGCTCTACCGCATGGCTCGGTCGAAAGCCTATTTGTTTGCGGGCGTCGAAATCCGCTGGAAATGCGCCCCCGAGCTGATCGGCGACGACACCCCCGCCGAGGCGACCTTCCAGTTTCCCGGCGGGCTTGCCGACCATCTGAAGGAACAGATTGGCACCCGCGAATGCGCGACCGCCGAACCGTTCATCGGACGCCAGGATTTTCCGGGCGACCAAGGCCGCGCCGAATGGGCGATCGCCTGGCCCTTATGGTCCGACGGCAGTTATAGCTGGTATTGCAACACCATCCCAACCCCCGCTGGCGGCACGCATGAGGCGGGGCTGCGCTCGGCGCTGACAAAGGGTTTGCGCGGCTTTGGCGAGCTAATCGGGCAGAAGAAGGCGGCACAGATCACCGCTGAAGACGTGTTCAACGGCGGCGAGATGATGCTGTCGGTGTTCATCCGCGATCCGCAGTTCCAGAGCCAGACCAAGGATCGTCTGTCGAGCCCCGAAGCCACGCGCTTCGTCGAGAATGCGGTGCGCGACCATTTCGACCATTTCCTGTCGGACAATATGGACCGCGGCCGCGCGCTGCTCGGGCTGATCCTTGATCGGATGGACGAGCGGCTGAAACGCAAGGCCGAACGCGAGGTGAAGCGCAAGACCGCAACCAGCGGCCGCAAGCTGCGCCTTCCCGGCAAGCTCACAGACTGTGCGAATGATGGCCCCGAAGGTACGGAATTGTTTATCGTCGAAGGCGACAGCGCCGGCGGCAGCGCCAAACAGGCGCGCAACCGCAAAACACAGGCGATCCTGCCCATCCGCGGCAAGATTCTGAACGTCGCGAGCGCCAGCAACGACAAAATCCGCGCCAATCAGGAAATTGCCGACCTGGCGCTCGCGCTGGGCTGCGGGATGCGCAAGGATTGCGACGCCGACCGGCTGCGCTACGAAAAAATCGTTATTATGACCGATGCTGACGTCGATGGCGCGCATATCGCGACCTTGCTGATGACCTTCTTCTTCCAGGAAATGCCTGACATTGTTCGAAAGGGGCATGTCTATCTGGCGCAGCCGCCGCTCTATCGCCTGTCCGCGGGCAATGTGACGACCTACGCCCGCGACGATGCACACCGTGCCGAAATCGAAGCGAAGCAATTCAAGGGCAAAAAGGTCGATGTGGGCCGTTTCAAGGGGCTGGGCGAGATGAACCCGAACCAGCTCAAGGAAACGACGATGGACCCCGCGACGCGCAGCATGCTGCGCGTCACGCTGCCGCAGGAATATGAGGAACGGCACCTGGTCAAGGATCTGGTCGACCGCCTGATGGGCAAGCACCCCGAACACCGCTTCCAGTTCATCCAAGCGAACGCCGCGACGCTCGATGAGGCGGCGATCGACGCTTAACATCGGGCGGGTTCATTGATCGAGGGGGTATTCATGATCCGCAGACCCGTTCTCGCCGCGTTCCTGCTGGCCCTGTCGCTTCCGGCGGCCCCTGTTGCGGCGCAATCGCCCGAAATGCAGGCCGCGAACACAACGGGGTTCGATCGCCGCGCGGCGCAACTCGTCGAGCTTCTCAACGGAGAAGTCGCTTTTGCCGACTATTTCGATCCGACCTTTCAGGCCGCGCTGCCCGAGGCGCAGTTCAAAGCGATGACCGCCAGCCTGATCGCACAATATGGCAAGCCGATTGCGGTAGAAAAGGCGGTGTCGATGGATGGCCGTTCGGGATCGCTAGCGCTGCGCTTTGAAAAGGGCGTAGCCACGGTGCTGCTCGATGTCGGCGCGGACCCCGACGCCCGCGCGATCGGACTGCGCCTGACCGGTCTCGAGATGGCGGACGACAGCTTCGACAAGGTCGCGGCCGAAATCGCAGCGCTGCCGGGATCGAGCGGTTTTCTCGTCGCCGAACTGGACGGAAACACAGTCCGCCCCGTTGCGGCGGCGAACTCCGACCAGCAATTCGCGGTCGGTTCGACCTTCAAACTCTACGTCCTCGACGAATTGGCGGCGCAGGTGGCGGCGAAGAAGCGTCGCTGGGCCGATGTGGTGCCGCTGTCACACCTCAGTTTTTCCTCAATGGGCACCGTAAACTGGCCGAAGGACACTCCGGTGACGCTGCAAAGCCTCGCCAACTGGATGATTTCGGTCAGCGACAATAGCGCCACCGATACGCTCATCCATGTGCTCGGGCGCGAGGCGATCGAGGCACGGATGGCTGCGGCGGGGCATAGTGCGCCGTCGCGCAACATCCCGTTCCTGACCACCGTTGAAGCCTTTGCCCTCAAAGGAAACAATTTCGACAGTGAGCGCACCGCCTTTATCGCGGGCGACGACGCGGCGCAGCGCAAGCTGATCGACGCGAACCAGAGCCGGCTGACCTTCGCCAATGTTGACGGCGTGAGCTTTGCTGGTGGCCCGCGCTTTATCGACAGCCTCGAATGGTTCGCCAGCCCCAACGATGTCGCAAGGTTGATGGTCGACCTGCGCAACCGCAATTCACTCACCGCAATGTCTGCGATGGCGATCAATCCGGGCGTGAACCCGGGCGCGACCGAGGATTGGACGTGGCTCGGCTACAAGGGTGGCTCCGAACTTGGCGTCATTTCGATGAGCCTGCTCGGCCAGCGCAAGTCCGACGGCAAATGGTTCGTCGTCACCGCGAGCTGGAACAACCCCGCGGTGCCGGTGGCCACCGACACGCTCGTCGGGCTGGTCACGCGATTGCTGGCGCTGGCGGCGAAATAGCCGTCCGACGCGCGATGTTTACGCCGTCAACGCGGCGACCAGCGCCTTGACCTTGGTCTGCCGCCATTGCGGGGTCGGCGCGACCAGCCAGTAACCGCGCTTCGCCGCCATCGCATCGCCGATCTGCCGCACGCGCCCTGAGGCTATGTCAGCCTCGGCTAGCATCGCCGGGACATTGGCATGGCCCAGCCCGTTCGCGGCGGCGTCGATTGCCAGCCCGGCATCGCCCAGCCGCAGTGCGGGCTCGCCGTCGGCCACCGGGCAGCCCGGCCAGGCGATGCGCGTGTCGCTGCTGCTGCCGGGACCGGCGACGGTCACCATCAGCGGCTCAGAAAGCGACACGCCTTCATGGTCGCCGACACCGTCGGACCAGAAAATCGCGAGATCAAGATTGGCCTCGGTAAAGTCGATCCCGCCGTCGGCTGACACCAGCGTAAAGCGCACATCGGGCGCCTGCTGGCTGTAGCGCGCCAACCGCGGCGCCAGCCATTTGGCAGTGAGGTCGCGCGGCGCGGCAATCGTCAGCGACTGCGACGATTGCCCCGCCTGCATCGCGCGCACCGATTCTTCGAATTGCAGGAACCCCTGCCGCAGCGCATCAAGCCCCGCTTCAGCCTCTCCCGTCAGTTCCAGCCCCTTGGGCGTCCGGCGGAACAGCACGACGCCCAGCATATCCTCGAGCGCGCGGATCTGCTGCCCCACGGCCGCTGGCGTGACCGCCAGCTCGTCGGCGGCGCGCGTGAAGCTGAGGTGCCGGGCCGCGGCGTCGAACACGCGCAAGGCGTTCAGCGGCAGGTGCGTGCGCTTCATGCCGCGGTCGCAGGCGCCACAAGCGGGAAATGCGGAATGGCGATCAGCATCTCCGATCCGTCGCCCAGCTCCATCGTGTAGCTGCCGACCATCGATCCTTCGGGGGTCGGCAATGGGCAGCCCGAGACATAGTCATAGGCGCCGCCCGGCGCGATCAGCGGTTGTTCGCCGACAACGCCTTCGCCCTCGACTTCGCTGATCTGGCCGCGACCGTCGCTGATCCGCCAGTGGCGGCTGATCAGCTGAACCGCGACGTCGCCATGATTCTCGACCCGGACATGATAGGCCCAGAACCAGCGCCCCAGCGCCGGATGCGACTGTTCGGGCAGATAGCTGACCGACACGCGCACGGTGACGGGGCCGGTCGTTTCGGCAAAGGGAAAGAAGGAGTCGATCATCACGCGGCCAAGGTCGCTCAAAGCCCGACCCTGGTCAATGCCTGGTCCAAGTCAGCGATCAGGTCGCGTGGATCCTCCAACCCGATGTTGATCCGCAGCATCCCCTCGACCACCCCCATATCGGCGCGCGCTTCGGCGCTGACGCTATAGTGGGTGGTCGATGCCGGATGGCAGCACAGGCTGCGCGAATCGCCGATATTGTTCGAAATATCGACCAGTTCGAGCGCGTTGAGCAGCGCCATTGCTTGTTTGCGGTCTTCGAGAATGAACGAAAAGATCGGCCCGCACGCCTCCATCTGGCTCATCGCCAGATTATGCTGCGGATGGCTGGCGAGCCCTGGGTGCAGCATCTTCGGCACGCGTTTTTCGACGAATTTGCCGACCGCCAGCGCGTTTTCCGACTGACGCCGCGCGCGCAGATCGAGCGTTTCGAGCCCCTTCAGCACCACCCACGCGTTGAACGGCGACAGGTTCGGCCCGGTGTTGCGCTGAAACGGCAGCAGCACGTCGTTGATGAACTTCTCGGTCCCGCAAACCGCACCGGCGAGGACGCGCCCCTGCCCCTCCATCAGCTTGGTGGCCGAATAGGCAACGACATCGGCGCCATAGTCCATCGGGCGCTGGAGCACTGCGGTCGCAAAGGCATTGTCGACGACCGAGGTGATCCCATGCGCCTTCGCGACGCCGCAGACATGCTTCATATCGACGATGTCCATCGTCGGATTGGCCGGGGTTTCAAAGAAGAAGACCTTGGTGTTCTGCTGGATCGCGCGTTCCCACGCGTCATTGTCACGCCCGTCGATCACCGTCGTTTCGATCCCGAAGCGCGGACACAGCTGGTCAACCAGCCAGCGGCACGAACCGAACGCCGCCTTGGCCGCGACAATATGGTCGCCCGCCGACAGCTGGCACAGCAGTGCCGTGGTCATCGCGGCCATGCCCGTGGCCTGTGTCCGGCACGCCTCGGCGCCCTCCATCAGCGCGATGCGTTCTTCCAGCATCGCCACGGTTGGGTTCTGCAGCCGCGAATAGGTCATGCCCGCTTCTTCGCCGGCAAAGCGCGCCGCGACCGTCTCGGCATCGTCATAGGTATAGCCCGACGTCAGGAACAGTGCCTCCGACGTCTCGCCATGCTCGCTGCGCCAGGTACCGCCGCGCACCGCCTGCGTCGCAGGGTGCCAGTTGCGGGTGGTGTTGCGATCGAAACCCGTGGTCTTTTTCATGCCATCTATCCGTTCAAAGCCGAAACAACTGCGTCACCCAATGCAGCGGTTCCCATGGTGCCGCCCAGATCGGCGCCGCGACAGCCATCGGCCAAGACCTTTGCCACCGCCGCCTCAATCCGCGCCGCGCTTGCTTCGTCGCCGCCCGAATGGCGAAGCAACATGGCGAGCGACAGGATCATCGCCAGCGGATTGGCAATACCCTGCCCCGCAATATCGGGCGCGCTACCGTGGATCGGCTCGTAGAGTCCTTGCGTACCTTCGCTCAGCGACGCAGAGGCGAGCAGGCCGATCGACCCGACGCACATCGACGCCTGATCGGACAATATGTCGCCGAACAGATTGCCGGTGACGACGACGTCGAACTGGCCGGGATTGCGGACCAGCTGCATCGCGGCGTTATCGACATACATATGGCTGAGCGCGACGTCGGGATAGTCGGTCGCGACCTCGATCACCACATCGCGCCATAGCTGCGACGTTTCCAGCACGTTCGCCTTATCGACCGAACATAGTCGCCCTTTGCGCCCCTGCGCGGCGCGGAAAGCTACATGCGCGATCCGCCGCACTTCGTTCTCGCTATACGCCATGATGTCATAGCCTTCGCGCTGCCCATCGGCGGTCGTGCGCGTCCCCTTTTCGCCGAAATAGACGTCGCCGTTAAGCTCGCGAACGATCAACAGGTCGATCGCCGCGGCGACTTCGGGGCGCAGCGCCGAGCTGTCTTCCAGCCCGGCGAACATCTTGGCGGGGCGGAGATTGGCGAACAGGCCAAGTTCGGCGCGCAGGCCCAGAATCGCCTGCTCAGGACGCAAATGACGCTCGACATTGTCAAAGCGCGGATCGCCGACGGCGCCGAACAGGATCGCGTCGGCGGCTTTCGCCTTCGCCAGCGTCTCGGGCGGCAGCGGATGGCCGGTCGCGGCATAGGCCGCGCCGCCAACCAGCGCACGGTCGAGCGTCACCGGCAGCGCGAGCGCGGCGAGCACCTTCTCGGCCTCGACCATGATCTCCGGACCGATTCCGTCCCCGGCCAGCAACAGGATGTTCAACGCATCGCCCTTTCGTGTCTCGCCCGCCGCTTAGACAGCGGCAGCGCGTCACGCAACCGCCCTGCCCAGCCGATCGATCAATCGCGCGCGAACGCCAAGCAAATCGCGCGCGCGGCCGTCGAGCAGATCGCGGTCGATGAAATGTCCGGTGATTGCCAGTCCGTCGATGACATCGGCGAGCGAAGGGCTGGAATCGGCACCGCGCAGGAAGGGCGGCAGGCGCAGCAACCTTTCCTCATAGCCCGCCGCGGCGGCCAAACTCACCGCACCGCCCGATTTGGGACTGACGAACGCCAGATCTCTCACCGCCCCGGTCACCACACATTCGTCGAGATCAAGCCCGAACCCCAGTTCGGCGAGCAGTAACAGCTCGTAGCGCGCCAGCGCCGCCGCCCACTGCCGCGCCGACGATGCAGCGCCGATCGCATCGAGCAACCCCGACAATGCCGAATAAAGCGCCGGATAGGGCTGGCTTTCGGGCAGGATCGTCGCGGTGACGCTGGTCACCCAGTCGATCGCCGCCGCCGCCAGCGGTTCGGCAAGCAGTGGCGCACGGCTCGCCAGCAGCTCGGCGGTCGCGCTCGCCAATTGTTCCTCGGTGCGCGCGCGCAGTTCGAGCGCGACCAGATTGCCGGCGATCAATATTGGGCGCAGCCGCGTCGACCGCCCGCCGCGCACATAACCCGCAACCAGCCCAGCCTCCTCGGTCAGCGCGCGCAGGATTGCCCCATGCTCGCCATGCGCACGCACAGCACAGACGATGGCGGGGGCGGTCAGGCTGGCCAAAGCACCAGCTGCGTCTGCGTCACCAGCGCGACATCAGCGCCGTCCTCGGTGGCGATGCGCGTCTGCCACACCGACACGTGCTTGCCGATCTTGACCGGAGTCGCTTCGCCGACCAGCACCGAACCGACCGGTCCGGCGCCAAGGAAATTGGTCTTGCTTTCGATCGTCGTCGTCCCGCTCGCCCCCTCGGGCAGTGTCAGAAACGCGCCAACCGCGCCCAGGCAATCGGCAAAGGCCATAATTGCGCCGCCATGGACGATCCCGCCCGCGGTACAGATGTCCGGGCGCACGGGCAGCTTGCCCGCGACGCGCTCCTTGCCGCCTTCGTGGATGGTCACGCCGAGGGTGGCGGCCAAAGGCATCATTGCGGCGAAATCCATATGCTTTCCTTCCTACCTAAACCCCTCCCCTTCAGGGGAGGGGTAGCGAGACTTGCCAGCTTGCTGGCTAGTCGCAGCGGGTGGGGTCCATCGGCCTTGCGCCAACCCGACAGACCCCACCCCAACCCCTCCCCTGAAGGGGAGGGGCTAAATGCCCTACCGCCCCGCATGATAAAAATCATGCACCGCCTGCGCCACAGCCGCGCTCACTCCCGGCGCCTTCTGCAGATCCTCCAGGCTCGCCCCGCGCACCGCGCGCGCGGTGCCGAAATGCATCAGCAGCGCTTTCTTGCGCGACGGGCCGATCCCCGGCACCTCGTCGAGTGGCGACGATCCCAGCGCCTTCGATCGCTTCGCCCGGTGCGCGCCGATCGCAAAGCGGTGCGCCTCGTCGCGCAGCCGCTGGATGTAAAACAGCGCCGCATTGTTCGGCGGCAGGGTGAATTCGCGCCCGTCGGGCCAGTAGAAAGTCTCGCGCCCGGCGTTGCGGTCCGGCCCCTTGGCGACCCCGACGAACGGCAGATCGTCGATGCCCAGCTCGGCGAACACCCCTGCGACCGCCGACACTTGGCCTTTGCCGCCATCGATCAGCACCAGGTCAGGCCATTCGCCCTTCGTCCGCTCGGGGTCTTCTTCCAGGGCGCGGGCAAAGCGGCGCTGGAACACCTCGCGCATCATCGCGAAATCGTCGCCGGGCATCGTGTCGGCGCGCTTGATGTTGAACTTGCGATACGCGCCCTTGATCCAGCCCTCCGGCCCCGCGACGACCATCGCGCCGAGCGCGTTGGTGCCCTGGATATGGCTGTTGTCGTAAATCTCGATCCGCTGTGGCGAGTGCTCCAGATCGAACAGCTCGGCGAGCTCGCGGCCCAGCTTGGCTTGCGAGCTGCTCTCGGCAAGCCGTCGGTCGAGTTCTTCGCCCGCATTGCGCACCGCCTGTTCGAGCAACCGGCGACGGTTGCCGCGTTGCGGGACGCTGATCTCGACCTTGCGCTCGGCGACTTCGCCTAGCGCCTCGGCGAGCAGCGCCATTTCGGCGGGTTCGCGATCGACCAGGATCGTCTTGGGCGGCGGCACGCCTTCGTAAAATTGCATCAGGAAGCTCGCCATCACTTCCTCTTCGGGTACGCCCGAGACATGCGCCGGAAAAAAGCTGCGATGCCCCCAATTCTGGCCGCCGCGGATGAAGAAGCCCGCGACGCACAGCTGCCCGCCCTTTGCGGCAAGCGCAAACACATCGGCGTCGCCCAGCCCGTCGGCATGCACCGACTGGCTGCCCTGGATGAAGGTCAGCGATTTCAGCCGGTCGCGCAGCACCGCCGCCTGTTCGAAATCCATCGCTTCGGCTGACTTGGTCATCGCATCGCCGAGGCGTTTCTGCACCGCCGTCGAGCGGCCCTCGAGAAAGTCCTGCGCGTCGCTGACCAGCCCGGCATATTCCTCGGTGCCGATCCGCCCAACGCACGGCGCGCTGCATCGCTTGATCTGGTACAGCAGGCACGGCCGCGAACGATTGGCGAAAAAACTGTCGGTGCAGCTGCGCAGCAAAAAGGTCTTTTGCAGCGCGTTGAGCGTCTTGGTCACCGACCCGGCGCTCGCAAACGGCCCATAATAGCGTCCCTTAGCACGCCGCGCCCCGCGATGCTTTTGCACCCGCGGAAAATCATGGTCCATCCGCAGCAGGATGAAGGGGAAGCTTTTGTCGTCGCGCAGCAGGACGTTGTACGGCGGGCGATAACGCTTGATAAGCTGCGCCTCGAGCAGCAGCGCTTCGGCCTCGCTCGTCGTCGTGACGATCTCCATCGCGCGGGTCTGCGAGACCATGCGCTGGAGCCGCTGCGGCAGGCGCGCGACCTGCGTGTAGTTGGTCACCCGGTTCTTGAGCGCCCGCGCCTTACCCACATAGAGCACGTCGCCGCGCGCATCGAGCATTCGATAGACGCCGGGGCGGGTGGGCAATTTGCGCACGACGCTGCGGATCGCCTCGGCGCCGCGCTCCAGATCGGGCTTGTCATCGGCCTCACCGCTGCCGCGGATAACGTAGGTCGCCTTCTCTTCGTTGAATCGGTCGGGAGCGTTCGGGCGAGCCATGATTTGCATGTAGGCGATGGCGATGCGAGCCGCCATAGTGTGCGAGGTAAAACAGCATGGGAGGGGTCGCATGGACGTCAGAGGAAAATTGGCGCTGGTCACCGGCGGCAGCGATGGCATCGGGCGCGAGATCGCGCTGCAATTGCAGGCGGCGGGCGCCGATGTGATCGTTACGGGCCGTTCGGCCGAGAAGTTGCAGGCGATGGCGATGCTGGGGTTTGGAACGATCGCTGGCGATTTGTCGACTGCGGCTGGCGTCGATGCGGTGGTCGGGGGCGTATCGGGAAAGCCGCTCGCGCTGCTCGTCAACAACGCCGGCGTGGGCAGCGAATATGAACTGGATGACGCTGCGACGCTCGATAGCGCGGCATTGTGTATCCGCACCAACCTCGACGCCCCGATTGCGCTGTGCACGCGCCTGCTCCCGACGTTGCGTGCCCAGCCCGAGGCGGCGATCGTCAATGTGACGTCGGGCCTCGCCATCGCGCCGCGTGCTGGCGGTTCCATCTATTGCGCCACCAAGGCGGGGCTGCGCAGCTATACGCAGGCGATCCGTCATCTGCTGAAAGACAGCAATGTCCGCGTGATCGAGGCACTGCCGCCCGTCGTCGAAACCAACATGACTGCGGGCCGCGGCGGCAAGAAGATGAGCGCACACGACTGCGCCGCCGAAATCGTCCACGGCATCCGCACCGGCAAAAGCGAGGTCAATGCCGGGATGGTAAAAATGCTGCGGTTCGTCCACAGTATCTCGCCCGCTCTCGCGCGGCAGATCATGATCAAGTTCTAGGCTCGGCGCCATGATCACGCTCTATGGCGAAGGCCGCGGATTCCGCGTCGCGTGGCTGCTGGAGGAAATGGGCCTGCCCTACCGGCTGCGGCAAGTCGATCTGCTCGACGGGGTCGAAAATGACACCGGGTTCCTGGCCATTAACCCTGCCGGATTCATCCCGGCGATCGTCGACGGCGACACGGTGATGGTCGAATCGATCGCCATCATGGAATATCTGCTCGCGCGCCACGGCCCAAGTCCGCTGGCGCCGACACCGGATGATCCTGCGTTCGTCCCCTACCAGCAATTCCTCCATATGGGTGAGGCGGGACTTGCCGGTCCCGTCAACGCGATCGTAGCAACCCGCATTCTCGCGCCGGAGGCTGAGCAGGACAATTGGACCACCCGCTGGGCGCTTAAGATGTTCGAAAGCCGCCTTGGCCTCGTCACCCGGCAATTGGCGCGGACACCGTACATTGCTGGTGACCGCTTCACCGCCGCCGACATTTCCATCACCTATGCACTTGAATTCGCGCAGCGCACGATCGGGTTCGAACTCGGCGCCGCCGAAACGGCTTATCTTGCCCGCACGAAGGGGCGCAGCGCCTATGCGCGGGCGATGGACAATTGCCCCGCGACGAAGGCGTGGGTGGCGCAACTTTCCGTGCAGCCGCCCGCGGCAAGCTAAGCGCCACATAGCAAAACGCCCGCAGAAATCCGCGGGCGCCTTGTTTCAGCGATGTGGAAGCGCGTTAGCCCTTGGCAACGCCCGCAATCGCCTGATCGACCAGCGCCTTGTCGGCGTTGGCATCATGCTTTTCGGCAATCAGCGCCGCAGCAGCAGCCGTCGCTGCCTTGGCCGTCGCGGCGCGGACTTCGGTCAGCGCCGTCGCTTCGGCCGCCGCGATGCGGTCTTCGGCCATCTGCTTGCGGCGACCGATCAGCGCGGTGGCATCGGCCTTGGCCTTGGCAACCAGCGTTTCGGCTTCGCTTGCGGCGCGGGCGCGCATGTCGTCGGCTTCCTTCGCCGCGGCGGCGAGCTTTGCCTCATATTCGGCCTTCAGCGATTCGGCGTCGAGCCGCAGCTGTTCGGCTTCTTTCAGTTGCTTGGAAATCTCGGCGATCCGCTTGTCGAGCATCGCCGCGATCGCTCCCGGAACGCCCTTCCAGACAAGGATGCCGAGGAACACGAGCATCGCGATGGACACCCAGACCGTCGCGTCCATGCCGAACGCGGTCGGCGTCGCATGCGCTTCACCAGCGGCTTCTGCCAGGAAAAGACCGAAATTAGCCATGGAGCACCGCCTTTACCGCCGCCTTGGCGTCAGCCGCCGCGACTTTCACGCCCGACAGCTTGGCGACCAGGTCGCCCGCTGCTTCGGCCGCGACCGACTCGATTTCGGCCATCGCCGACTTGCGCGCTGCCGCGACATCGGCTTCGGCCGCAGCCAGCTTGTCGCCCAGCTCGGCATCGACCTTGGCCAGACGCCTTTCAGCGTCCTTCGCGGCCTTGTCCTTGGCTTCGGCGACCGCTTTCTGCGCGGCGACGCGGCTGGCGTCGCTTTGCTGGCGATAGCTTTCCTCAAGACCGTCGGCGGCGGCATGCGCCGCCTTGGCCGCCGCCAGATCGTCCGCCACCTTGCGGTCGCGGGCGTCCACGGTCGCTTCGATCTTGGGCAACATGCCGCGACCGATCACCAGGTAGATCCCGGCAAAAACGATCAGCAGCCAGAACAGCTGCGAGGCAAGATACCAATTGTCAGCGGTGAGCTGGGCTATTTGAGGCATGAAAGGCGAACCTTAACTTACTGAAAAACCTGCACTAGGCCGATCCCGCCGGGACCGGCCTCGCATATCGTCGCCGAATCAGACGACGAAGAGCAGGATCATCGCAACGACGAACGCCAGCAGGCCGAGAAGTTCGGCAGCGGCGAAGCCGATGAACAGGCGACCCTGCTGGCCGTCGGCGGCTGCCGGGTTGCGCAATGCGCTTTCGAGGAAGCTACCGAACACGTTGCCCACGCCAATGGCGGCCATGCCGGCACCGATGGCTGCCAGACCGGCACCGATCAGCTTTGCTGCTTCTGCGTCCATTATATATACTCCTTGGTACAATCGTTTGAAATTAAACGTAACTTAGTGAAGGTTGACCGCGTCGTTGATGTACAGCGAGGTCAACAGGGCGAAAACATAGGCCTGGATGCCGGCGACCAGCAGCTCGAGCGCGCTGATCCCGATCATCAGGATGAAGCTGAGCACCGACACGATCGAACCGAGCCAGAGCGTTTCGGCGTTGAAGCCGTTGATCACGAAGCCCGACAGCACCTTGAGCAGGACGTGCCCCGCAGTCATCGCGACGAACAGACGCAGACCCAGACTGAACGGGCGGACCATGAACGACACGAATTCGATCGGCGCGATGATCGGGATCATCGGCAACGGCGTACCCTGCGGCACAAACAGCGAGAAGAAGTGCAGGCCATGACGCCAGAAGCCAACGACAAGGACAATCGCGAAGCTGATCAGCGCCAGGACACCGGTGATCGCGATATGGCTGGTCACGGTGAAGGGATGCAGCCCCAGCACGCCCAGCGGCAACATGCCGATCAGGTTACAGAACAGGATGAACATGAAGAGCGAGAAGACATAGGGCGTATATTTGCGGCCTTCGCTGCCGATATTCGCCATCATCATGTTCGAGATAAAACCGGTGAAGCCCTCGACCGCGGCCTGCCAGCGACCCGGCACGAGCTGGCGGCGCATGCCGCCCCACATGAACAGCCCGAGCGCAATCGCCGCGACCACCATCCACAGCGCGCTGTTGGTGAACAGGATGTCATGCCCGCCCAAGTTAAACCCGCCGCCGAGCGGGGTCACCTCGAACTGGTGCATCGGGTCGATCTTGCCGGATTCCGCCGCCACTCTTCACTCCACGCGTCTGGCGAGGCGGCGGGTGCGCCGTCTCGCTGAAAAATATCTTGCGCGCCCTGCTATTTGGGCGGCGTCTTTGACAGGCGAATGATGTTCCGAAAGGCCACGATTATGCCCATGAACAACATCACCAACAAACCCCAGGGCGACGTTCCGGCGAAGCGGTCGATCAGCCAGCCAAACAAGGCGCCGCCGATCAATCCGCCCAGCAGTTCAGCCAGAACGCGGTTGCCGAGCCGGTAATTGGCATCGGATTCCGGTCCGGCGTTCACCGCGGTCCGTTTCGCTTCTGCGGTTTCGGCCCGGTCCAATCGCTTTTCGAGCGAGACCAGGCGCGAATCCTCCAAAGCTGGTTCCGGATCGCTGCCGTTCCCCGTCATTTTCCGCCATCCTCCTGAAACAGAACCGGAAAGCCCTGATCCCGCCTGCGAAAAAAGGCCCGAAAAATCGGGGGACCCCTAAGGCGCGGTCCGTTTAGGAACGACGCCCGATTAAGTCAATGCTTGTGCGGCGGCGCACAAAAATGCCGCCGCGTTTAGGGGCGCGGCGGCATGTGGCGCCCGCGGGCGCCCTTGGAAGCTTGACGCGTTACGGACAGCTGGCGTTGCGAACCGGCGGGCTGCCGTCGCGGGTCAGCCAGCGGCCGTCAGGCGCCTGATATTTCTCGCCCGCTTTGGTGTTGGCGATCAGGTTGCAACCGCTGGTAAAGGCGAATTGCTCGACCGTACTGCCCGTCGCCTGCGCGCGTTCGGTATAGGCGGCTTTGCGCTTGATGTTGAGATCCTGCACCAACGCCCGTATTGCCGGGGTCGGGGTGCTGGCGAAGCCCAGATAGCCATCGGGCTGCTCGCCGATCTGGCCCGCGGCGCGCGCCGCGGCATAGGCGGGATCGCGCTGCGCCATCGCCGACGGCACGGCCAGAGCAACAGCGGCGGTCGCCGCAATCGCAGCAAGCGCCAGTCCGGTCGGTTTCCACATCTTCACACGCATCTGTTCATTCCCTGTCATCAGAATATCTCGCTATTCTGCTCGATGAGCTTTTTGGCGTCACCATCCAGCCTGTACACCACTTCCTGACGAATGTTGATGTTCAGGTTGATTTCGATCGGCTTGTCGGGCGTTTCGATCTGCACGCAGCCGCTCAGGACTGTCGCACCGATCAGAACCGCCAGACCGTGACCGACGATGGCCCGCCTCCTTACTCCTGTCTTGGGTGTATTCATCGCATAGACTCGCTTTCTGGAGGCTGAACGGAGGCGGATCGGGCTTTTTCGGCCGCTTCGGCTTCTTCTTGGGCGCGCATCAGCGCCGGGAGATTCTGTTCGATCAGCAGCGATGGATCGTAAAATCCCTTCGCCGAGGTCAGCAATTGGCGGAACGGCGCGGTGATCTTCACATTGAAGACCAGCGGAATTCTGGCCACTGCGTTGGTCAGGAAATTGCGTGTCGCGCCTTCGCCCTGCCCCACGCCGCCAAAGCGGATATCGGTCACCATTTCGCCGTCGAGATCCCCGTTCAAAATGATCGTCAGATCGTCATATTTCAGGCTGCGGAGCGCACCAAAGGCAAAATTGGCGATCACGCCCAGATTGCGGTTCGACAATTCGCCGACATAGGCCAGCGTCCCGCCGCCTTCGCGCGAATCGATCCGCCCCCCCACGATGCGCCCGCCGAGGCCGCTGAATTCGACCGGCAATGTCCCGTCGAACTTGCCCGTCGCGTTGATATTGTCGAACCCGAAGCTTTGCAGGAACACCGCGGCGTCGACCCCGACGATGTCGAACGACAGCCGCCGCGTCTGCTCGGCGCCGAAATCGAGCGTCGTCGGGTGGAGCAGCAATTGCCCCCCTGCAAAAGGCCAGCTGCCGCCCTCGACCCGCACCCGATTGTCACCGAGCAGCTGATATTCGATCTCGCCGTCGAGAACGGGAATGCCGGGGTTTATTTCCTTGATCCGCGCGATCTGGCCGGGCGCTGACTTCAATCCGATCAGATCGTCGAAGGTCAGCGTCGAGGTCAGCCCGCTCACCGGGCCGAACGCTGCGGCCAGACTGGCATCCGCGGTCGCGAATGTGCCGCGGCTGGTCACGCCGTCAGCGGTCCACTCGATGCGCCCGTCGCCCACGACCGACCCCCGGACATTGGCGACGACGCCGAGCGCTAGGCTGGTTAGTTGGTCCGGCTGGAATCGCTCGTCAAACCGCAGCTCCTTGACCAGCAAGTCCGCCGAACCGCTGCCGTCCGCCATCCGGTGACGAATGATCGCATCCAGAATCTTGGTGCTCGTCGTTCGCTCGTTGAAGCCCGCCTTGGCGTCGATTACTCCATCGGCAAAGCGCAGCGTCGCGTCGTTGCTGATCAGCGGCGCAAAGCGCGCTTCGGGCGCGGCATCGGTCAGCAACAACCCACCGTCGAGCGTCAGCGCGCCATCCGCCCAGCGCCATGCGCCAGCGATCTCGCTCATATTGAGCGGCACCGCGCCAATTTTGCCGTTGGCGCCAACCAGCTCGCCGGCCATGCCCTGCGCCGTGGCGCGTCCAGCGATGTTCTGGGCGCTGAAACGCGTGACGCTTTCGCCCTCGCCCAGCCGGAAATCGGCGAGCGCGAGCGACCAGCGCATCGCGGTCAGGTCGATATTCGCCGGGCCGCTGGTCACCGCGAACGGTGAACTACCGCTGGTGCCGCGCAGGTTGATGCCGGGGATACGAATATGGCCGCGCAGCCCGCCCGGTCCGGCGCTTAGCAAGGGCGCTCCCGGGCGGCTGCACAGGTCGATCGCGCTGCGGCCGATCTGGAAACCCGATATGCTAACGCGATCCGCGCTGACCCGGCTGCACCCGCCGTTGAGTGCGAGCGCGCCGGTCGGCGCGACGAAGCCGTTCAGCGGGATGCTTAGCCGCTCAATCTGCCCGCCAGCGAGCGGCCCCGACAACTCGGCGCGCGTCGCAAATCGCAGCAGGCCCGTGCGGTCACCCGAAAAGCGCACCGGCGCTAGCGCGAGCCGCGCGGCGCCCGCCACATAAGGATCAAGGTTCGCCAGACCGGTGATCGATCCGTCCCCGCGACGATCGAGGCTGACCGAACCCGTCGGCAAGTCGCCGCCGCCAAAACTCCAGCGGCCCGCGGCGAGAACTGTCGACTGCGATGCTCCGTAAACATAGCTGATCCGGCTGTCGGCGCTGCCTGTGAAACGCGCGCCGCTCGCGCTCGCCAGTTGCGGCGCGATCAGGTCGATGCGTGCCAGATCGCCCTCGCCGCCCAGCGTAAAACCGGCGCTGCCGCCGACATCGGCGAGCATCCGGCTGAGCGCGGCGCTGGCTTTGGTCACCAGCGGCCCGAGCGGCGTTTCGGCGAGGTTGCCGACGCTGGCCGTCAGCGCGCGCCGCATCGCCGCGCTGCCGCTCGCGCGCGCAAATCTGATCCGGCCGTCGAGCTTCGGCGCGGCGCGGCCGACGACACCCTTGGCATCGATGCTCACCATGCCGGCGGAAAAGTCCGCACCGCTGACCCGCGCCATATCGGCGTCCACGTCGATCTTTGTCGCCGCCGCAGTGCCTTCGAACTTGGCCAGCAAGCCCAGGCGATCGGCCCGGACTGGCCCCGCGACCAGCGCCGCAACGCTGGCGTCAGCCTCACCCTTCCAGTTTTGCAGGTTCTCCGACAGCGACAGATCCAGCGCAATCTGCGGTGATGCTGCGGTCACACCGCCATCAACGCACGACAGGCCGCTTCCGCGCAAGGGGCCGACAAGCTGCGGGCGAACATCACGAACGAGCAAAGTGCCGTAAAAACTGACATCGCGCCCGACGCACCCGGCAGCGGTGACGCTGGGTGCGACCAGCGCCAGCTTGCCAGTGAAATCGCGGCGCAAATTGCCGCCGCCATTCAGCGCCGCACCGACATTGCCCCACGGCGTTTCAACCCGCGCCCGCGCATCGCGCAGCACGACAGTGAAGTCGGGCAAGGCGAAGGGGTCGGTGCTGGTCGGGTCGCGAAACTTGTCGAGCGCTCCGAACGACAGCCGGTCGTCGATGAAACGGCCATAGAGCCGGACGCCCTCGGCGCGGATTTCGGTGACATAGGGGCCAGACCAGCCATAGCCCAGCAGCACCTCGACCTTCTTTGCGGTCAAGTCGGGATTTTTGGGATCGCCGATCACGACATTCGATAGCCGCTCGCTGCGGAAACCGATAGAATCGATCTTATACAGCGCCGGGACGCCGCGGCTGCCGAGTTGGTCGGTGATAAAGCGGTCGGCAATCGGCTCGCGCGCTACCCACACTCCGGCGATCACCAAAATTACCGCACCTGCGGTCATCCAGCGCTTTTTGAACAGTAGCGTCCGGTGATGCCATTTGCGCCGCGGCGCCGCCTCTGCGTCAGTCATGGCAAAGCCGCGACGCGCCGGAATTATCGCAAGATCGCAGGGCGGCAGCTGACGTCATGGCGTTCAATTCGTCCCTCGACCCGCCGGTTTCCATCGGAGCAACGCCGGAAATCCCGTTTCGCTGCAACAAATTGGTCCGGATCGCCATCATCTGTGTCCTATGCCCGTTGAGTGCGGCTCACAAGGCGGTTATTCGGACAGCGATGGCCGACGCCGACACGCCCGCTCTTTCCTCCGACTTGGCCCCCGACCATGCGGGCCACCGCGCGCGGCTGCGCGGGCGATTGCTCGGTGGCGACGTCGAGGGGATGGCCGATTACGAACTGGTCGAATATCTGCTCGCGCTCGCCATTCCGCGCCGCGACACCAAGCCGCTGGCGAAAGCGCTGCTGCGCGAGTTCGGGTCGCTGGCGCAGTTGATCAGCGCCGACCCCGAATCGCTGCGCCGCGTCGATGGGCTCGGCGATACCGGCATCGCAGCGCTGAAGATCGTTCAGGCCGCCAGCCTGCGGCTGCTCAAGGGTGAATTTCGCGACAAGCCGCTATTGTCGAGCTGGGACGCGCTGCTCGACTGGCTGCGTGCCGACATGGGACCGATCGACATCGAGCGGGTACGCGTCCTGTATCTCAATTCGCGTAACATGCTGATCCGCGACGAGCTGGCGAGCGAGGGATCGATCGATCAGTCGGCGATCTATGTCCGCGAAGTCGTAAAGCGCGCGCTCGAACTCGGCGCGTCGGCAATCATTCTGGTCCACAATCACCCGAGCGGCAGCCCCGAACCGAGCCGACAAGACATCGCAATCACGCGCGAAATTGCCGATGCCGGAGCGCGTCTCGGTATCGCGCTCCACGACCATATCGTGATCGGCGGGTCGGAATTTCGCAGCTTCCGGGCGATGGGGCTTTTATAAGGTCTAAACGGATGCAGCCGCCGGATCGCTCCGACGGCTGCATCACCCCGCGCGTAGCTGTTAAGCGCCGCGCGAAAGGAACCCGGTGAGTTCGGTCTTGTTGACCGCACCCGACTTGTCGCCATCGGCGGCAGCAAAAGCCTGCCCGATCCACGTCTTTACGTCGGCCGATTCGGGATCGACGCTCGGTTCAGTCGCGGCACGCAGCTTTTTCATCCACGAAGCGAATTCGGCATTGTTTAGGTCGCCGTTGGCATCCGCATCATAGGTCGGAAATTCCTTTTCGACGATCTGAGCGATCTGGGTCGGCGTCGCCGCCGCTGCTGCGGGGGCCGCTTCGGTCGCTGCCGGGGGCGCTGAGGCGTCCGGGGCAGGTGTCGGAGCCGGTTCGGTGGGCATCGTCGCATCGGGCGCCGTTGCCGGTTCGGTCGCAGTCGTGGGCGCCGCGGGATCAGCGGCGGGGGCGGTGGTCTGCGCCAGCGCCGGGAAACTCACGGCGGCGGCACCGATCAAAAGCATCTGTTTCAACATGGTCGTTCTCCTAAATCATTCGTTGGTTATCATTCTGGATCCGGTTCGGGTTTCGGTTCGGGCTCCGGAGCAGGTTGGTCAGCCGGCGGGGTAGGTTCGGCTGCCGGTGGGGTGTCGGTTGGCATGGCATCCTCGGTCGGGGCCGTGTCGTCCGTCGGGCTGGCATCGTCGGCGGGCTTTTCGTCCGGCGCCGGTGCCGTTGTATCGGTGGGGGCTGGCGGCGTCTGACTGGTGGTCGCCGGTTCCGCATCAGTCGGCGCAGTGGTCTGCGCCAACGCCGGGAAGCTCACAGCCGCCGCGCCGATCAAAAGCATTTGTTTCAGCATAGAATTTCTCCTTTCGCGGCGACTTTTGGGTGCCTGCGACCCGTCGCCTGTTTTGATGGAACACCTAAGCAACCGCCGCATCGGGCGTTGGTTGCGGTGCCGCGGGGTTTGGCGAAACGCCTTGTCCCTGCTACGGGGCGGCCCGTCACGGTTCCGCTGCGATTCCGCGACAGAGCGCCCTTAAAGGAAGGAAATTCAATGGTTCCGCGTTACGCCAGGCCGGAAATGACCGCGATCTGGTCGGCCGAGAATCGCTTTCGCATCTGGTTCGAGATCGAAGCGCACGCCACCGACGCCCTCGCCGAGCTCAGAACCGTTCCCAAATCCGCCGCCAAAGCGCTGTGGGACTGGTGGGCAACCAAGCCCGTCATCGACGTCGCCGCGATCGACGCAATCGAGGCCGTCACCAAGCATGACGTCATCGCCTTTCTGACCTGGGTGTCGGAAAATGTCGGCGAGGAAGCACGCTTCATGCATCAGGGGATGACCAGCTCCGACGTCCTCGACACCTGCCTCGCGGTACAACTGGCGCAGGCGGCGGACCTGTTAATCGCCGACGTCGACGCGCTGCTCGCCGCGATCAAGCGCCGTGCCTTTGAACATAAGCTCACCCCGACGATCGGGCGCAGCCACGGCATTCACGCCGAGCCTGTCACCTTCGGGCTCAAACTGGCGCAGGCCTATGCCGAATTCGACCGCTGCAAGGCGCGCCTGATCTCGGCCCGCGCCGAAGTTGCTACCTGTGCCATCTCGGGCGCGGTTGGCACCTTCGCCAACATCGACCCGCGCGTCGAGGCGCATGTCGCCGCCAAGCTTGGCCTGTCGATCGAACCCGTGTCGACGCAGGTCATTCCGCGCGATCGTCACGCGATGTTCTTTGCGACGCTCGGCGTTGTCGCCGGCTCGATCGAACGTCTCGCGACCGAAGTCCGCCACCTGCAACGCACCGAAGTGCTGGAGGCCGAGGAATATTTCTCGCCGGGGCAAAAGGGCTCGTCGGCGATGCCGCACAAGCGCAACCCGATCCTGACGGAAAACCTTACCGGCCTCGCTCGCATGGTGCGTAGCGCCGTCGTCCCCGCGCTGGAGAACGTCGCGCTATGGCACGAACGCGATATCAGCCACTCATCGGTCGAACGCTTCATCGGCCCCGACGCCACGATCACGCTCGATTTCGCGCTTGGCCGCCTGACCGGGGTGATCGACAAGCTGCTAGTCTATCCTGAGCGGATGCAGAAGAATCTCGACCGTATGGGCGGCCTCGTCCATTCGCAGCGCGTGCTGCTGGCGCTGACGCAGGCGGGCGCGAGCCGCGAGGACAGCTATCTGCTGGTCCAGCGCAATGCGATGCGGGTGTGGGAAAGCGACGGGCAATTGTCGCTGCTCGAACTGCTCAAAGCCGACGCGGACGTCACCGCGCGACTGTCAGCGGAGCAGCTCACGGAACTTTTCGACCTCGGATATCATATGAAGCATGTCGACACGATCTTCGATCGGGTCTTCGGCGCGGCATAGCCGGACTGGAAAGCCGCGCCAATCTGGCATAGGGTCGTGATCGACCGACAGAGGAGCATGGAATAGTGGGAATTCTGCGGACAATTATCTGGGTCTTTCTGACCGCCGTGCTGGTTATTTTCGCGATGGCGAACTGGCTTGCTGTCACCGTGACCATCTGGCCGGGTCAGGTGCTCGACACCAAATTGCCGGTGCTGATCCTGGCCTCCTTCCTGATCGGCAGCGTGCCGATGTGGATCGCGCTGCGCACGACGCGCTGGTCGCTCAAACGCCGCCTCGATGCGAGCGAGCGCCAGCTCGCCGACATGCGCGCGCTCGCCAACCGCCCCGCCGAGCCTGCGCCGGTGGCGACACCCACGCCGGCGTCTGCCCCCGGAACCGCCTCGCCCACCCTGCCACTGGATATTCCATGAGCTCGCCGCTTTATCTCGCCATCGACCATCCCCACCTCGACGCTGCCGTCACGCTGGCGCAAAAGGTGCGGCACCATGTCGGCGGGTTGAAGCTGGGCCTCGAATTCTTCTGTGCCAACGGTCATCATGGCGTTCATGAAATGGCCAAACTCGGCTTGCCGATCTTTCTCGACCTCAAACTGCACGACATTCCGAACACGGTCGCCAAGGCGATCCAGGCGCTCCGTCCGCTCGAACCCGCGATCCTGACCGTGCACGCCGCGGGCGGCCGCGCGATGCTGGAGGAAGCAAAAGCGGTGGCGGGGCTGAATACCAAGGTGGTCGCGGTGACCGTGCTGACCAGCCTCGATGCGCCCGACCTCGACGACATCGGTGTCGGCGGCACCCCGCACGATCAGGTCGTCCGCCTCGCCGCGCTCGCGCGCGAAGCTGGGCTCGACGGCATCGTCTGTTCGGGTCAGGAAGTGAAAGCGGCGCGCAAGGCTTGGCCCGGCGGTTTCTTCGTCGTCCCGGGGGTGCGTCCTTCGAACGGCAGCGCGGGCGATCAGAAACGTGTCGTCACCCCGGCACAAGCGATGGCCGACGGTGCCTCGATCCTCGTGGTCGGCCGCCCGATCAGCCAGTCGCCCGACCCCGACCTTGCGGCGCGCGAGATCGAAGCGACGCTTTAAGGCCTAACACATCCGTCATCCCGGCGCAGGCCGGGATCTCACCCTCGCGGTCCGCCGCGCCGTTGAGATCCCGGCCTGCGCCGGGATGACGACAGGATCATAAACCCATGTCCCTCCTCGTCAAAATCTGTGGTCTGTCCACCCCCGAAACCGTCGACGCCGCCATTGAGCATGGCGCGACGCACATCGGCCTAGTCCATTACGAGCCGAGCCCGCGCCACGTCGATCTCAAGACCGCGGCCGAACTGCGCAAGCGCGCCGGACGCCACGCCCAAGTCGCGCTGTTGCTCGTCAACGCGTCGCAGCAGCTGACCGGTGAAGCGCTGGCGGCGGTGCGCCCCGACATCATCCAGTTTCACGGCAACGAAAGCCCCGAATGGCTCGCCGTGGTCAAGCGGATCGCGCCAGCGCAGGTCTGGAAAGCCGTCGGCCTGAAGGATGCCGGAACGCTGGAGCGGGTCCAGAAATATCAGGGTGCCGCCGATCGCATCCTCTTCGACGCGCCCGCGGCCGCGCTTCCCGGCGGCACCGGCACGCGCTTTGACTGGTCGCTGCTCAAGGATCATCGCCACACGATGGATTGGGGCGTCGCTGGCGGTCTCACCCCCGCCAACGTGGCGGAAGCGATTGCCGCAACTGGCGCGCCGCTGGTCGACGTCTCGTCAGGGGTCGAGAGCGCTCCGGGCGTGAAGGATGTGGACAAGATCGCCGCTTTCCTTAAAGCGGCGCGATCATGAGCACCCAGCCCAACAGCTTTCGCAGCCAGCCCGACGAGCGTGGCCATTTCGGGATTTTCGGCGGCCGCTTCGTCGCCGAGACACTCATGCCGCTCGTCCTCGACCTCGAACGCGAATATCGCGCCGCGCAGAGCGACCCTGCCTTCGCCGCCGAGTTCGACGACCTGCTGACCCACTATGTCGGGCGTCCCAGCCCGCTCTATTATGCCGAACGGCTGACCGAGGAGTTGCGCAAGGATGTCCCCGCCGGCAAGGGCGCGCAAATCTGGTTCAAGCGCGACGAGCTCAACCACACCGGCGCGCACAAGATCAACAATTGCATCGGCCAGATCCTGCTCGCCCGCCGCATGGGCAAGACGCGGATCATCGCCGAGACCGGCGCAGGCCAGCATGGCGTTGCGACCGCCACCGTCTGCGCGCGTTTCGGCCTGCCCTGCGTCATCTATATGGGCGCGCGCGACATGGAGCGGCAGCAGCCGAACGTGTTCCGAATGAAGCTGCTCGGCGCCGAAGTGATCGGGGTCGAAAGCGGCGCGCGGACGCTCAAGGACGCGATGAACGAGGCGTTGCGCGATTGGGTCGCCAATGTTCACGACACTTTCTACATCATCGGCACCGCCGCTGGCCCGCACCCCTATCCCGAGCTCGTCCGCGATTTCCAGAGCGTGATCGGCAAGGAAGCGCGCGCGCAATTGCTCGAACGCACCGGGCGCCTGCCCGACCTGCTCGTCGCCGCGATCGGCGGCGGATCGAATGCGATCGGGTTGTTTCATCCGTTCCTCGATGATCCGACGGTCCGGATGCTCGGTGTCGAAGCAGCGGGCCATGGGCTCGACAAGGAACATGCCGCCAGCCTCGCGGGCGGCGCGCCCGGCATCCTCCACGGCAACCGCACCTATCTGCTCCAGGACGAGGACGGCCAGATCGACGAAGCCCATTCGATCAGCGCCGGGCTCGATTATCCGGGCATTGGACCCGAACATGCGTGGCTGCGCGACATCGGCCGCGTCGAATATACCAGCGCGACCGACACGGAAGCGCTCGACGCCTTCCAGTTGCTCTGCCGCACCGAGGGCATCATTCCTGCGCTCGAACCGTCGCACGCGATCGCTGCGGTGACCAAAGTGGCGCCCGAGATGGATCGCGACGCGATCATCATCGTCAATCTGTGCGGCCGCGGCGATAAGGACATCTTTACGGTCGCCGAGGCGCTGGGGACGCAGATATGACCCGTTTCGCTGCCGCCTTCGCCAAGCCCCACGCTGCGCTCGTCACTTTCGTCACTGCCGGTGACGGCGACACCGCCGCCGTCCTCGACGCGCTCGTCGCGGGGGGAGCGGACGTCATCGAACTCGGTATGCCGTTCACCGATCCAATGGCCGACGGCCCGGCGATTCAGGCCGCGAACCTGCGCAGCTTCGCCGCCGGAACCACCACCGCCGACATCCTTGCCATCGCCAAGGGCTTTCGCGCCCGCCATGCCGACATCCCGCTCGTCCTGATGGGCTACGCCAACCCGATGACCGTCCGCGGCGCCGACTGGTTCGCCGCCGCCTGCAAGGACGCGGGTGTCGATGGGGTCATCTGCGTCGATATTCCGTTCGAGGAGGACGACAGCCTTGGCCCCGCGCTGCGCGCTGCAGGAGTCGATCAGATCCGCCTTGCCACGCCGACCACTGACGCCGCGCGCCTGCCTGCGGTGCTCGATGGCGCGGGCGGTTTTCTCTATTACGTCAGCGTCGCCGGGATCACCGGGCTGCAGCAGGCGGCGCAAGCGAGCATCGAAGAAGCGGTCGCGCGTCTGCGTACCCAGACCGACCTGCCGATCGCGGTCGGCTTCGGCGTCCGCACCCCCGAACAGGCGGCGCAGATCGCCAAGGTCGCCGATGGCGTCGTCGTCGGTTCGGCGCTGGTCGAGCTTGTCGCGCAGCATGGCGCCGCCGCACCGCGCCACATCGAAACCTTCACCCGCAGTCTCGCCGCTGCTATCCACGGCGCAAAGGAGATCGCCTCATGAGCTGGCTCGACCGCGTCCGTAACGCCCTGCCCTTCACGGCCAAGCGCGATACCGCCGACAATCTGTGGCACAAATGCCGCCAGTGCCAGCAGATGGTGTTCGTCAAGGAATGGGAAGATAATCTCAACGTCTGCCCGCGCTGCGACCACCACGACCGCATCGGCGCGACCGAACGCTTCGCCCAGCTGTTCGACGGCGGCCAACACGAGATACTGCCCGCCCCAGCCGCGCCCGAAGATCCGCTGAAATTCCGCGACACCAAGAAATATGTCGACCGCATCAAGGCGGCACGCGCGCAGACCGGCGATCGTGATGCCTATCAGAATGCCTTCGGTCGCATCGCCAGCCAGCCAGCCGTTGTCGGCGTGCAGGATTTCGCCTTCATGGGCGGATCGATGGGCGTCGCCGTCGGCGAAGCCTTTGTTGCCGGGGTCGAGCAGGCGATCAAGCGCGGCTGCCCCTATATCGCGATCACCGCTGCGGGCGGCGCGCGGATGCAGGAAGGCACGCTGTCGCTGATGCAGATGCCGCGCGCCACCGTCGCCCTCGCCCGCCTGCGCCGTGCTGGCTTGCCCTATATCGTGCTGCTCACCGACCCGACGACCGGCGGCGTCACCGCCAGCTACGCGATGCTCGGCGATGTTCAGATCAGCGAACCCAAGGCGCTGATCGGTTTTGCCGGCCAGCGCGTCATCGAGAATACGATCCGAGAGAAACTGCCCGAAGGTTTCCAGCGCGCCGAATATCTGCTCGATCACGGGATGATCGACATGGTGGTGCACCGGAAAGAGTTGCCGGAGACGCTGGGACGGTTGATCGGGTATCTAGCGCCGGAAAAGGCGGCTTAACGTACAGAAATATCGTCATTGCGAGGAGCCGACGGCGACGCGGCAATCTAGAGTGCGCTTAAACAGCTCTGGTTTGCGTCGCTTCGCTCGCGATGACGATTTTTATTGAGGCACCCACCATGCCCGACCACGCCCACTCCTCCGACCCCGCGGTCCAAACCCAACTCGATCGCCTCGCCGCGCTCTCGCCGGGCCGCGACATCCTCGGCCTCGAACGCATCGCCGAACTCTGCGCGCGCCTCGGCGACCCGCAAAACCAGCTCCCGCGCACTTTCCACGTCGCGGGCACCAACGGCAAGGGATCGACCTGTGCGTACCTCCGCGCCATCCTCGAAGCACAGGGCCGCCGCGTCCACAGCTACACCAGCCCGCATCTCGTCCGCTTCAACGAACGCATCCGCCTCGCCGGAACGCTGGTCGACGACGCGCTGCTCGCGGCGCTGCTCGAAGAAGTGCTCGACGTCGCCGCCGACCTGCAAGCCAGCTTCTTCGAAGTCACCACCGCCGCCGCCTTCCTTGCCTTTGCGCGCATCCCCGCCGACGATTGCATCATCGAGGTTGGCCTTGGCGGCCGTCTCGACGCGACCAACATCATCCCCGCCCCCGCGGTGTGCGGGATCGCATCGCTGGGCATCGATCATGAGGCGTTCCTGCTGGCCCCCGAAGAAGGCGCGCCAGCCGAGGCGATCGAACGTATCGCGTGGGAAAAGACCGGGATATTCAAACGCGGTGCCGCGCTGGCCACGCTCGCTTATCCCGATCATGTGATGAAACTGGTCCGCGACCGCGCCGCCGCGGTCGATGGCACGCTATTTTCAGAAGGCGACGGATGGGCTGTCGTCCCCGAGACCAACGGCTTCCGCTGGCAATCGAACCACAGTTCGATTGCGCCGACCCTTCGTTCTCGCATGGCGGGCGCGCATCAGATGCGCAACGCCGGCCTCGCGGTTGCCATGCTGCGCAGCGCGCCTGACCCGCAACCCACCGACGATGACATCGCAAGAGGCGTCGCCGCGGCCTTCTGGCCCGGACGCATGCAGCGGCTCGGCAAAGGACCGCTGACAAGCCTGCTCCACGACAGCAGCACCATCTGGCTCGATGGCGGGCATAATCCCGATGCGGGAGCGGCGTTGGCGATGGCGCTGACCGACCAGCCGCGGCTGCACATCGTCTGCGGCTTGCTGCGCAACAAAGACGCGATGGGTTTTCTGCGTCCCTTTGCCGACAAGATTGCGTCGTTTCAGGCGGTGCCGATCCCGGGCCATGAGCATCATGATCCCAAAGCCCTGTGCCATTGGGTGCAAAGCGAGCTGGGCATCGCCGACGCGCAGCCGTGCTACAATGCGGCGGCAGCGCTGGCGTTCATTGCCAACCACCGCCCCGCCGCGGACGTCCTCATCTGCGGTTCGCTTTACCTCGCCGGTGATGTCCTGCGCCGCAACGACGAGCTGCCCGATTAGGCGGTGCGCGCGGGCTTACCGACCCAGGCCAGCACGGCGCCGACGCCAAAGGCGAGGATCGACGACAGCATGATATAGCGCGCCAGTTCCAGCTGCTGCGCCATCAACACCCCGACCAGCCCCGCAACGACCAGCACGAAACCGGCAATGCGCATCGCGCCGACCGGCTGTCGCAGCCGCTGATCATCGACCACCTCGGCCTGCCGCACGCCTTCGACGACATAGCCCTTGCTCCACAGCAGCCACAGCAGCAACATGCCCGGGATCGCAGCCACCACGGTGAAGCCCCAGAAAAAGACCCAACCAAAATTCTCCGCGACGATGCCTGCCGGTCCCGCCATGAACGTGCGCCCGACCCCGGCGAACGACGACAGCAGGGCAAATTGCGTGGCGGTGTAGGCGATGTTCGACAGCCCCGACAAATAGGTCGCGAACACCGTCAACCCGATCCCGCTCGTCACATTTTCGGTCACGATCGCGGCGACCATCATCCAGTAATTGTCGCCGGTGGCGGCCAGGATCATGAACATGACGTTCGAGAACATCATCATAAAGCCGGAAATCACCAGCGCGCGGCCCATCCCCAGCCACAGCAGGAACGGCGCACCGAGCGCCGATCCGACGATCAGCGCCCCAAAGCCCCACAGCTTGTTGGCCGAAATATAATCGAGGTCGGCAAAACCCAGATCGACGATCATCGGCCCCAGCATCGCCTGCCCCATCGCGTCGCCGACCTTGTACACCAACACAAAGCCGAGGATCAGGAAGGCGCCGTGGCGGCTCAAAAATTCACGGAAAGGATTGACCACAGCTTCGGTCAGCCATTGCCCCGCCTTCATGCCCGATGCCTGCGCAAACCGATCGACAAACTTGCCCGGCCCCGCCCACAAGGCGCCGATGATCGCGGGAATGATGCAGAATCCCGTCAGCGCATAAGCAGTGGCCCAACCGAGCCCCAGCCCTTCGTTCGACGCGAAATAGATCGTCCCGGCACCCGCGATCAGATTGCCGGTGCGATAGCCGAACTGGTTGGTCGCGATGCCATGGGCGAACTCGTCGTCCTCGAGGATTTCGATGCGATAGGCGTCAATGACGATGTCCTGCGTGGCCGAAAGAAACGCGGTGATGAGCGCCCAGATGGCGAACTGACCGATGTCGCCGGGCTGCGGATTGCTGGCGCCCAATTGCCAGATCGCGACGAACAACAGCGCCTGAATGAAGAACAGCCAACCGCGCCTTTGCCCGAACGCTTTGGTCAGAAACGGAATCGGCAATTTGTCGACGAGCGGCGCCCACAGGAATTTGATCGTGTAAGGGATGCCTAGCGCAACCGCGAAGCCGATCGTTGCGGTATCGATCCCCACCTTCGCCAGCCAAAAGGTCATCGTTGCGATCAGCAATGTCAACGGAAAGCCGCTCGATATCCCGAGCAGGAACGTCACCATCGGGTTCTTGCGCAGATAGGGGCGAAACGCCGGAACCGACAAGGCGATGATCACAAGTCCGCCGAGGACCGCGACAAAAATCAAAAATCGGATCAGATCAATCGACATGCGTCAGCTCCCCCGCATCCTCGTTGCGGGATGCCATAACTCTGATCGCTTGGCCTAAAGCGTCGGGGGCAAATTGGAAGCGGCTATTTGGCGGTTCGGCTGATCCAGCGCACGGCTTCGACCGGGCCGTGATCGACGCGCTGCAGGACGACCGCCCAGCGATCGGCGCCGGGTTGATTGGCGATGGCCATCGGAACCATGACGCTGCACGCAACTTTCGGAGAACAGGTGATCGCCACTTCGTTCAGGACGACATTGGTATAGCCCAGCCGTCGCTGGCCATTTTCGCCCGCCTTGACCCCGACATTACGGCGTGCGGCGACGGCGATGAAATTCAGCTCGCTGCCCGGCGCCGGGCGCGTGGCCGTGACGCGGCCGCCGACCTGGGTCAGCGCGTTCGGCTGGACCTTGCGCGCGCCAGCGATCAAGCGGCGAAGTTGCGCTTCTTCAGATCCGACCACCGCCTGGCGTCCCTGAACGACCGCCTCGGGTGTATAGACACCGCCCCCGGGAAGGCCGCGCGCGGCATAGCGTCGCTGACGTGCATCGTTTGCCGGGCGGGCCAGCGTGTCCTTCCACCCTAGCCTATCCCAATATGTCACCGGACGACTGATCGCGACGACGGCGGTCTGATGGTTGATCTTTTCCAGAACGCGGTCGGCGGGGGGACATGACGAACAGCCCTGGCTGGTGAACAATTCGACGAGCACCGGCGGTTCATTGTCCGCAATCGGACTGGATTGCGCCGCTGCCAAATTTTCGTCGGGAGCCAGCACAAGGGCCGCGGTTACCGCGGTTGCGCCAAGCGCCGCGAGAAAAATCAGGTTGGTCTTCACGCTATTTCCCCTCGCCCGAGCATGTGGGTCTATCGGGAAAGTTCGAGCGCAGTGGCCGAAAGGTTACTGGTTACGCCGCTTCGGGTCGCCAATAGGTCAACAGCCCGCTGACCTTGCGCGGTGCCTTGTTCTTGCAGGTCATCGTTTCGACTGCGCGTAGCGCGGCGACCAGCGCCGATGCGCTGTGCGGCTTGCTGAGACAGGCGACGGCGATGTCGGCGGCATCTTCGGGGCACTGGCCCGTCACCAGCAGCACCGCAATGCCGCGATCGCGCGCCAGCCGCGCCACTTCGCGGCCGGTCATATGCCCCGCCAGCCCCAGATCCAGCACCACCGCGTCGATCTGCTCATCGGCGATGATCGGCACCGCGGCCTCGCCCGAATCGACCGTCGCGACAATGTAATAGCCGCTGTGTTTCAGCGTCCGCTCATTGTCGAACGCGATCAGCGGATCATCCTCGATGATCAGCAACCGCTTGATGCAGGACGGGCGGGACGCGAAGAGCATATTGTCTCCCTTTTACCGCGCCATGACGCGCTCTTTGCCGCCGTGCAAGATTGCTTCGGCTTCCCATCGACGAAGCGACACGTTTCCGGCTATGAGCGTGGCCACAGGGCAACACTATTGCCCGCATAACGACAAGAAAGCCGTACCCGTTCCCATGACCACCCGTCGACCTCCCCGCGCCGCGCCGCGCTCCGCGCCCAAGTCTCCCGGCGACCGCGACGCCCCGAAAGGCCGCCGCGCCGCGCGCGGTGCCGCCTCGGCGCTCAAAGCCAAACCCGCCGACGCCGAGCGTGACGAGGACGGTCCCCAGCGCATCGCCAAACTGCTCGCGCGCGCCGGGGTCGGGTCGCGCCGCGATGTCGAACGCATGGTCGAGGAAGGTCGGATCGCGCTGAACGGTGTCGTGGTCGTCCAGCCTGCGCCGCTGCTGACGTCGCTCGAAGGGCTCACGGTCGATGGCAATCCCGTCGCCAAGCCGGTCTCGACGCGCCTCTATCGCTTCCACAAGCCCTCCGGCTGCATCACCGCGGCGCGCGATCCCAAGGGGCGCAAGACGATCTATGACGTGCTGCCCAAGGATCTGCCGCGATTGATGCCCGTCGGCCGCCTCGACTATAATACCGAGGGACTGCTGCTGCTCACCAACGACGGCGAATTCAAACGCCAGCTCGAACTGCCCGCCAGCGGGGTCGAGCGCACCTATCGCGCCCGCGCCTTTGGCGACATCAGCCAGGAACAACTGGAAGAACTGGCGATGGGGATCACCATCGATGGCGTCACCTATGGTAAGATCGACGCCAACCTCGAGCGCCGCACCGGTCGCAACCAATGGGTCGAAATGACGTTGACCGAGGGCAAGAACCGCGAAGTCCGCAAGGTGCTCGAACATTTCGGGCTGCAAGTCAGCCGCCTGATCCGCACCCGTTACGGCGCGTTCGAACTCGACGGTTTGCCGATGAGCGCGGTCGATGTCGTACCGCGCGACGAATTGTTCAAATTCCGCCGGCATATGGGCTGATCCGATGCGCGTGATTTCAGGCGAATGGCGCGGCCGCAAGCTGCTGGCGCCCAAGGGCGACGCGACGCGCCCCACCGCAGATCGCACCCGCGAGACGTTGTTCTCGATGCTGACCAGCCGCCTGGGCAGTTTCGAGGGGCTGGTCATCGCCGACCTGTTCGCCGGATCGGGCGCGCTCGGCATCGAAGCTTTGTCGCGCGGCGCCGCCACCTGCCTGTTCGCCGAACAGGATCGCGACGCGCTCGACGTACTACGCGGCAATCTGTCCAGCCTGGGCGCGACCACGCGCGCCGATGTCCGCGCCGGATCGGTGCTCGGCCTTGGCCCGGCGCCGCGCGCCTATGACCTGCTGATGCTCGACCCGCCTTATGGCACCGGCGCCGCCAGCGTCGCGCTCGACAAGCTGCATCGCCTCGGCTGGATCGGCCCCGACAGCTGGGTTTCGGTCGAAACCGAGCATAGCGAAAGCGTCGATGTCGCGGGTTTTGCCATCGACGCCGATCGCAAGGTCGGCAAGGCACGGCTGACGCTGCTGCGGGTTGCCTGACTAGCGGGGTTTAACCCTGCGCCGTGTCGGGTCGCACCAGCCGGAGGCCGATCCAGCTGACGATCCCCGCGATCGCCAGATATAGCCCGACCATTTCGGTGCCGCCGCGCTCGGCCAGCGTCTGCGCGACGATCGGCGCCATCGCCCCGCCCAATATGCCGCCCGCGTTGAACGCCACCGACGCGCCGGTATAGCGCACCTGCACCGGGAACAGTCCGGTCAACCAACCGCCAAGCGGGCCGTACACCAGCCCCATCACGAACAGCGCCGTCGCGAGCCCCAGCCCGACGACGGGCCATGACCCCGACGCCAGCGCCGGTCCGAACAGGAACCCGACCAGCACCGTCGCGCCGCATCCCCACGTCAGCACGCGGTGCGCGCTCGACGCATCGCTGGCGTATCCCGCAAAGATAATCCCGACCGCCATGAACAGGATCGCACCGAGTTGGATCAGAAGGAACTGCTCTTTCGGATACCCCAGCGTCGTGGTCCCGTGTGCCAGCGCGAACGAGGTCGCGAGATAGAAGATCGCGAAGCAGGCGACGACGGCAAAGGTACCGGCGAGCGTCACGACCAGATGGTGGCGGAACAGCTCGCCGATCGGCACCGCAACGGGCGCCTCCTTGGCTAGCGCGCCGGCAAAGGCGGGCGTCTCGCCGATCTTGAGCCGCACCCACAGGCCCAGCCCGACCAGCACCGCGGACAACAGGAACGGGATCCGCCAGCCCCAGGCGGCAAAATCGGCGTCGCTGAGCCCCAGGCCAAGCAGCAGAAACAACCCGTTCGCCGCGATAAAACCCACCGGCGCGCCGAGCTGCGGGAACATCCCGAACCGCGATCGCCATCCCGGCGGCGCGTTCTCGACTGCGAGCAGCGCCGCGCCGCCCCACTCGCCGCCCAGCCCGAACCCCTGTCCGAACCGCAACAGGCAAAGCAGCAGCGGCGCGACCCAGCCGACCATCGCATAGGTCGGCAGGAACGCGATCAGCAGCGTCGATACGCCCATCAGCATCAGCGACGCGACCAGCGTCGACTTGCGCCCGATCCGGTCGCCATAATGGCCGAACACAATTGCCCCGACGGGCCGCGCAAAGAAAGCGAGGCCAAAGCTCATGAAGCTCAGCATTAGCTGCGCCGATGGCGATTCCGACGGAAAGAACAAAGGCCCGAACACCAGCGCCGCGGCGGTGCCGTAAATATAGAAATCATAAAATTCGACCGCGGT
>JAESFK010000080.1_pt1 | contig 96846 bp, 81 predicted proteins | sample 9269391 | NCBI WGS metagenome assembly JAESFK01 (sample SAMN14506231, study PRJNA617097) | algae metagenome | isolation source: Drouetiella hepatica UHER 2000/2452 and co-occurring heterotrophs from... | place: Slovakia: Slovak Paradise National Park, Hrabusice, Kosice Region | collected 2000-01-01 | reverse complement strand
AGAAGAGGACTCGAACCTCCACGACCTTGCGATCGCCAGCACCTGAAGCTGGTGCGTCTACCAATTCCGCCATCTGGGCACGGGGTAGGAGCGGGCGCTTAGCGGGGGGGCTGGCGGCTTGTCAACTGCGGCGCGCGGGTCGCAGCATATTTTATCGCAAAGCCGCCCGTTTCGCGCGCAGTGATCATCGACTCCCCTTGCTCCCTCCCCCGCTTCGCGGCATGGGAAGCCATTGGGCGCACGCTGCGCCACCCACACAGAATCGATCACAGGCGGATGCAATGCAGAAACTCGACGGGCAATTGATCACGGTGCTGGGCGGCGGCGGATTTGTCGGTCGCTATGTCGTGCAACGCCTGCTCGCGCGCGGCGCCCGCGTCCGCATCGCGCAGCGCACCCCGCGCGCCGCGACCTTCCTCAAACCGCTCGGCGGGCTGGGCCAGACGCAGTTCGTCACCGCCGATGTCCGCGATCCCGCCAGCATTGCCCGCGCAGTGCAGGGCAGCGACGCGGTGATCAACCTGGTCGGCGCGTTCGACAATATGCAGGCGGTGCAGGCCGACGGCGCGGGTCATGTCGCCGCCGCGGCCAAAGCGACGGGCGTCCGCACCCTCGTCCATGTGTCGGCGATCGGCGCCGATCAGGGCAGTCTGTCGGCCTATGGCCGCAGCAAGGGCGATGGCGAAGCCGCGGTGCGCGCCGCCTTTCCCGCCGCTGCGATCCTGCGCCCATCGATCGTCTTTGGCCGCGAAGACCAGTTCATCAATCGCTTTGCCGCGATAATCCGCATGGCGCCGATGATCCCCGTCGTCGCGCCGAACACAAAATTTCAGCCCGTCTATGTCGGCGACGTCGCCGATGCCGTCGTTGCCGCGCTGAACGATGCCGCCGCGGGACAGACATTCGAGCTTGGCGGGCCGCAGGTGCTGACCATGGGCGAATTGCAGCGCTGGATCGCCGATGCGACGGGCCGCTCGCCGCTGTTCGTCGACGTCCCCGACGTCGTAGCCGGGGCGCTTGCATCGGGTCTCGGCTGGGCGCCCGGCGCGCCGATCACCAAGGATCAGTGGTTGATGCTGCAAAAGGACAATGTCGTCGCCGATGGCGCCGCAGGGCTGGCCGAGTTGGGCGTCGCGCCAACCTCGCTGGCAGCGGTCGCCGACGACTGGCTGGTGCAATATCGCCGCCACGGCCGTTTTGCGGTGCAGAAACCCGCTTAAGATCGACCCTCCGGGCCACGGCCTGCCCCGCCCGATCGCCATGGTCGCTGGGGTGAACAACCCCCAGGACATTCTATGCACGACCTTGCGACCATCATCCTGCTCGGCATCATCGAAGGGCTGACCGAGTTTCTACCGGTGTCGTCGACCGGGCACCTGATTCTTGCCGCCGAACTGCTCGGCTTTACCGGCGAGGGGTCGGCGGCGTTCAAGATTTCGATCCAGCTCGGTGCGATCCTCGCCGTGCTCGTCGCCTATCGCCAGCGCTTCTGGAACGTCGGCATGGGCCTGCTGCGCACCGATCCTGACGCAATTGCTTTCACCCGCAACATCCTGATCGGCTTCCTGCCCGCGATGCTGATCGGCGCCGTCGCCTATGAAGCCATCCGCGCACTGCTCCAGTCGCCGACGACGGTCGCGGTGGCGCTGATCGTTGGCGGCGTCGTGATCCTGGCGATCGAACGCATGGTCAAGGTGGTGAAGGTTGAAAGCGTCGAGGCGATGCCGCTGCGGACTGCGATCATCATCGGTATCGTCCAGTGTATCGCGATGATCCCCGGGGTCAGCCGGTCAGGCGCGACGATCATGGGGGCGCTATTGATGGGGGTCGAACGCAAGACCGCCGCCGAATTCAGTTTCTTCCTCGCCGTCCCGACGATGATGGGTGCGACCGCCTATTCGCTGTGGAAGGACCGCGATGTGCTGGTGGTCGACGATCTGACCGCGATCGCGATCGGGCTGGGGGTCGCTTTTGTCGTCGCGCTGGTGGTGGTCAAAGCACTGGTGGCGATCGTCGGCCGCTTCGGCTTTGCGCCTTTTGCCTGGTATCGAATCATTCTTGGGACTGTCGCGCTGATCTGGCTTGGCCTAAGATAGGACCGAATTGGGACTAGATGTGAAAGATAATTGCGCCTGCGACGTCACCTTTCTCGAACGGGTGCAATTTTAGGACAGTTAAGCTTACCTAACTGGCAATTCCTCCGTGACACGGCCCGTCTGACCATGCATCTGCCCCGCATCGAAGGGGAATTTGCATGGCTGCCGATCGCATGCTCCAGTTTGTCGAGCGCGAACAACATTATCCGGACAAGCGATCCGCCGATGATCGCGCGCAGGATTTTCGCGAGATCGCCGAGCGCTACGCGGCGCCCGACGCCGACGAACAGGCCGCGCGCTGTTCGCAATGCGGCGTCCCCTATTGCTCGGTGCATTGCCCGCTGCACAACCATATCCCCGACTGGCTGCGCCTGACCGCCGAAGGGCGGCTGCGCGAAGCCTATGAGCTGAGCAACGCGACCTCGACGATGCCCGAAATCTGCGGCCGCATCTGCCCGCAGGATCGCCTGTGCGAGGGCAATTGCGTCATCGAATTTTCGGGCCATGGCGCGGTGACGATCGGCAGCGTCGAGAAATATATCACCGACACCGCCTGGGCCGAGGGTTGGGTCGAACCGCTGCACCCCGGCAAAGCGACCGGCCAGTCGGTCGGCATCATTGGTGCCGGTCCCGCCGGGCTGACCGCGGCTGAATATCTGCGCGTCGCGGGGCATGAGGTGCATGTCTATGACCGCCACGACCGCGCCGGCGGACTGCTCACCTATGGCATCCCCGGCTTCAAGCTGGAGAAAGAGGTCGTGATGCGGCGCATCGACCGGCTCGCGGAGGGCGGCATTCATTTCCATCTGGGCTTCGAAGTCGGCGCCGACGCGACGCTCGACGCGCTGCGCCAGAAACATGATGCGCTGCTGATCGCCACCGGCGTCTACAAGGCGCGCGAGATCAATGTACCGGGCAATGAGGCCGAGGGTGTTATCCCCGCGCTCGACTATCTCGTCGCGTCGAACCGCAAGGGCTTTGGCGACGCGGTTCCCGCCTTCGACGACGGCCGCCTTAACGCCGCGGGCAAGCATGTCGTCGTCATCGGCGGCGGCGACACCGCGATGGACTGCGTCCGCACCGCGGTGCGTCAGGGCGCGAAGTCGGTCAAATGCCTCTATCGCCGGGACCGTGAGAATATGCCCGGCTCGCTGCGCGAAGTGTCAAACGCCGAGGAAGAAGGCGTCGAATTCGTGTGGCTGTCGGCCCCCGACAGCTTCACCGCCGACAAGCGCGTCAAGCAGGTCGCAGTCGCGGGTATGCGCCTTGGCGCGCCCGACGCCAGCGGCCGCCGCAGCCCCGAGGTCGATCCCGGCCGCACTTTCGACCTGCCCGCCGACATGGTGATCAAGGCGCTGGGCTTCGATCCCGAAGAATTGCCCAATCTGTTTGGCGCCCCCGACCTCAGCGTCACCCGCTGGGGCACGCTGCGCGTCGATCATCAGACGATGATGACCAGCCTGCCCGGCGTTTTTGCGGCGGGCGACATCGTCCGCGGCGCCAGCCTGGTCGTCTGGGGCATCCGCGACGGCCGCGATGTCAGCGACCAGATGGCAAAGTGGTTGAAAGCCAAAGCGAAAAGCGAAAAGAAGGCAGCATGACCAACAGGGGAAGGAAATTCATGATGTCGAAATTCAAAACAATGCTGCTCGCCGGGACGTTCGCCTTGGCACCGCTGGCCGCCGCTGCGCAGGAAGCGCCCGTCGCCGAAGTGGTCGCCGACGATGCGCAGGGCGATGTCAGCAGCGAAGCCTATGCCGCCGACGCCAAGGCGAAGATGCAGAAGGAAATGGATGCGGCAATCGCGATGGTCGAAAAGATGTTCGACACCAGCAGCCTGCCGCCGATCGAGCCCGCCCGCCTGTCGCTCGCGCAGCAGTCGATGGGAGCGCTGATCCCGACCGGCAGCCTCGAGAAGATGATCGACAATCTCTATGGCAAGATGTTCAAGACGATCATGGCCGAGCTTGGCGGCCAGTCGGACCTGATGCTGTCGATCAAGACCGGCGTGGAAAGCGACAAGATTGCCACGCTCGACGAAGCGACGAAGGTAAAGATCGCCGATATCTTTGATCCGCATCGCCAGGAACGCGAAGACCAGATCACCCGCGTTATCAAGCCGCTGATCAGCGAAGCCCTGACCGATCTGGAGCGGCCGATGCGCGACGGCATGGCCAAGGCCTATGCTCGCAAGTTCAGCGCCGCGCAGCTCACCGACCTCAACACCTTCCTAGCGACACCGACGGGCCGCCTCTACGCCAGCGAATGGATGGCGTTGCAGGCCGATCCCGAAGTGATGGTCGCGGTGATGAAGGCACTGCCGCCCATGGTCACCAAATTCATGGACCGCGGGCCGCAGATCGAAAAGGACATGAAGGAGCTGCCCAAGGAAAAGCAGCTGTCCGACTTCAGCGACAAGGAACTCGCGTCGCTCGCGAAGCTGATGAAGGTCGATGTGAAGGTGCTGAAAGAGCAGCGCGACATGTGGAACAGCGACAGCATTGAGGCGACCGATGCCGTCGCTGTCGAAGCCGCCGACGATTATGCGGTCGACGCCGCGGCCGATGCTGCGGATGCGGCCGCGGCGGTCGACGTATCTGACGAGGCAATGACAGCGGGAGAAGAAGCCGCCGCCGTAGGAGCAGCGGAGGCCGCGGCTTATGACCGCAGCAACTGGTCCGAAGCCGATCGCATACGTGTCGAAGAGCTGGAAGAAGCATCTGCATCCGCTGCGATGGCCGCCGCCGAAGCCACTAAGGAAGCCATGTCCAAGGTGCGCCAATCAAAGCTGCCCAACAGATAGCCGTCCACCCATCAGGGAACCGACAAGATGACCCACTACCCCACCCCCGAACACGCACGGCTTGCCGAGCACGGCATGTATCGCCCCGACCTGGAGTCCGATGCCTGCGGGGTCGGCATGGTCGCGGCGACCGACGGCAAAGCGTCGCGCCGCGTCGTCGAGGCGGCGATCGAGGCGCTTCGTGCGGTGTGGCATCGCGGCGCGGTCGATGCCGACGGCAAGACGGGTGACGGCGCGGGTATCCATGTCGACCTGCCGGTGCGCTTCTTCGACGATGCAATCGCGGCGTCGGGACACAAGGTACGCCCGAACCGGCTTGCCGTCGGGATGATCTTTCTGCCGCGCACCGATCTGGAGGCGCAGGAACATTGCCGCACGATCGTCGAGGCCGAGATCATCGACGCGGGCTTCACCATCTATGGCTGGCGCCAGGTGCCCGTCGACGTGTCGGTGATCGGCGACAAGGCGCAGCGCACGCGTCCCGAAATCGAGCAGATCATGATCGCCGGGCCGCTGCCCGACGAAGCGTCGCTCGCCGAGTTCGAAAAGCAGCTCTATCTGGTTCGCCGCCGGATCGAGAAAAAGGTCATCGCGGCGCAAATTGCCGACTTTTACGTGTGCAGCCTGTCGTGCCGCTCGATCATCTACAAGGGGCTGTTCCTCGCCGAAAGCCTCGCCGATTTTTATCCCGACCTGATGAGCAAGCTGTTCGAAAGCCGCGTCGCGATTTTCCATCAGCGCTATTCGACCAACACCTTCCCGCAATGGTGGCTGGCGCAGCCGTTCCGTTGCCTCGCGCACAATGGCGAAATCAACACGATCCGCGGCAACAAGAACTGGATGAAAAGCCACGAGATCAAGATGGCGAGCCTCGCGTTCGGCGAGCATAGCGAAGACATCAAGCCGGTGATCCCCGCGGGCGCATCGGACACCGCGGCGCTCGACGCGGTGTTCGAAACCCTGTGCCGCGCCGGACGCGATGCGCCGACCGCAAAGTTGATCCTCGTCCCCGAGGCATGGGTCAACGAACCCGAAATGCCCGACGCGCACAAGGCGATGTACAACTATCTCGCCAGCGTCATGGAGCCGTGGGACGGCCCCGCCGCGCTCGCGATGACCGATGGCCGCTGGGCGGTCGCGGGGATGGACCGCAACGCGCTCCGCCCGCTGCGCTACACGCTGACCGCCGATAATCTGCTCGTCGTCGGCTCCGAAAGCGGCATGGTGCTGCTGCCCGAAGCGAGCATCCGCAAGAAGGGCCGCCTCGGCCCCGGCCAGATGATCGCGGTCGATCTGGAAAGCGGCACCCTCTACGAAGACCGCGCGATCAAGGACAAGATCGCGGGCGCGCATGATTATGGCGCGCGCGTCAAAGGCTTCCGCACCATGGCCGATCTGCCCAAGGGCGGCAAATCGAGCCTGCCGACCTTCGAGCGCAGCGAATTGCTGCGCCGCCAGGTCGCCGCCGGGCTGACCATGGAGGATATGGAGCTGATCCTGTCGCCGATGGTCGAGGACGCCAAGGAAGCGATCGGATCGATGGGCGACGACACCCCGCTCGCCGTCATTTCCGACAAGCCGCGCCACGTCGCGCAGTTTTTCCGCCAGAATTTCAGCCAGGTCACCAATCCGCCGATCGACAGTCTGCGCGAACGGCATGTGATGAGCCTGAAGACGCGTTTCGCCAACCTCGCTAATATCCTCGACGAAAAGGGGCAGAGCGATCACGTTCTCGTCATCGACTCGCCGGTGTTGGTCGGCGACGATTGGGACCGGCTGCGCGCCTATTTCGGCGATGCCGTCGCCGACATCGATTGCACCTTCCCCGTCGGCGGCGATGCCGCGAGCCTGCGCGAGGCGATTGCGCGGGTGCGGCGCGAAGCCGAGGACGCAGTGCGCGCGGGGCGCAGCGAATTGTTCCTGACCGACCAGAGCATCGGCGAGGATCGCGTCGGCATGGCCATGGTGCTCGCCGCTGCCGCCGTCCACACGCACCTCGTCCGGAAAGGGCTGCGCAGCTACGCCTCGATCAACGTCCGCTCGGCCGAGGTGCTCGACACTCATGCCTTTGCAGTGCTGATCGGGGTTGGCGCGACGACGGTTCACGCTTATTTGTCCGAGGCCGCAATCGCCGACCGGCACGCCCGCGGATTGTTCGGCAGCGACCTGTCGCTCGACGATTGCCGCCTGCGCTTCCGCAAAGCGATTGACGACGGCTTGCTCAAGATCCTCGCCAAAATGGGGATCGCGGTGATCTCCAGCTATCGCGGCGGCTATAATTTCGAGGCGGTCGGGCTGTCCCGCGCGCTCGTCAACGACCTCTTCCCCGGTATGCCTGCGAAAATCTCGGGCGAAGGCTATCAATCGCTGTTCATCAACGCGACCGAGAAGCATGAGGCGGCATTCGACCAGCGCGCCACCACCCTGCCCATCGGCGGCTTTTATCGCCAACGCGCGGGCGGCGAGACGCACGCCTATTCGGCGCAGCTGATGCATTTGTTGCAGACCGCGGTCGCGACCGATAGCTATTCGACCTATCTGCAATTTTCGCGGGGGGTCGCTGACCTGCCACCCGTGTATCTGCGCGATCTGATGGAATTCAACTATCCCGCGCAGGGCGTGCTGCTCGACAGCGTCGAGGCGATCACCGAGATCCGCAAGCGCTTCGTCACCCCCGGGATGTCACTCGGCGCGCTGTCGCCTGAGGCGCATGAGACGCTGGCGATCGCGATGAACCGCATCGGAGCCAAGGCGGTGTCGGGCGAAGGCGGCGAAGCGAGCGAACGCTATCAGCCCTATGCCAATGGCGACAACGCCAACAGCAACATCAAGCAGATCGCATCGGGTCGTTTCGGGGTCACCGCCGAATATCTCGGCGCCTGCGACGAGATCGAGATCAAGGTGGCGCAGGGCGCCAAGCCCGGCGAAGGCGGCCAGCTGCCCGGCTTCAAGGTCACCGAGTTTATCGCCCGCCTGCGCCACGCGACGCCCGGGGTGACGCTCATCAGCCCGCCGCCGCACCACGATATCTATTCGATCGAGGATCTCGCGCAGCTCATCTACGACCTCAAGCAGATCAACCCGAAGGCGCGGGTTTGCGTGAAGCTGGTTTCCAGCGCGGGCATCGGCACCGTCGCGGCGGGCGTGGCGAAAGCCCATGCGGACGTCATCCTCGTCGCAGGCAACACCGGCGGCACCGGCGCTTCACCGCAGACCAGCGTCAAATATGCCGGCACGCCGTGGGAAATGGGCCTGTCCGAAGTCAATCAGGTGCTGACCCTCAACGGTCTGCGCCACCGCATCCGCCTGCGCACCGACGGCGGGCTGAAGACCGGGCGTGACATTGTCATCGCGGCGATTTTGGGCGCCGAGGAATATGGCATCGGCACATTGAGCCTCGTCGCGATGGGCTGCATCATGGTGCGCCAGTGCCACAGCAACACCTGCCCCGTCGGCGTCTGCACGCAGGACGAGAAACTGCGCGCGAAGTTCACCGGCAGCCCCGAGAAGGTCATCAACCTGATGACCTTCATCGCGGAGGAAGTGCGCGAAATCCTCGCCAAGCTCGGCTGCCGCAGCCTCGACGAAGTGATCGGCCGCACCGAATTGCTGCGCCAAGTCAGCCGCGGCGCCGAACATCTCGACGATCTCGACCTCAACCCGATCCTCGCAAAGGTCGATGCGCCCGACAACCAGCGCCGCTCGCACGGGCTCCTGCGCAACCCCGTCCCAGACAGTCTGGACGCGCAGATCTTGAGCGATGCAAAGCCCTTGTTCGAGCGCGGTGAGCGGATGCAGTTGACGTACAATGTTCGCAACACCCACCGCGCCGTCGGCACTCGTTTGTCCGCCGAAGTGACGGCCAAGTTCGGCATGAACGGGCTAGCCGACAATCATGTCCAGGTCCGCCTGCGCGGCACCGCGGGCCAGTCACTCGGCGCCTTCCTGTGCAGCGGCATCACCTTGGAAGTGTTCGGCGACGCCAACGACTATGTCGGCAAAGGCCTGTCGGGCGGCCGCATCGTCGTGCGCCCGACCGTGTCGAGCCCGCTGGTCAGCCAGCACAACAGCATCATCGGCAACACCGTCCTCTATGGCGCGACGTCGGGCACCTTGCTCGCCGCGGGTCAGGCGGGCGAGCGCTTTGCAGTCCGCAACTCGGGCGCTAAGGTCGTCGTCGAGGGCTGCGGCGCCAATGGCTGCGAATATATGACCGGCGGCACCGCGGTAATCCTCGGCCCCGTCGGCTCCAACTTCGGTGCCGGCATGACCGGCGGGATGGCCTTCATCCTCGACACCGACGGCCAGTTCACCCGCCGTGCCAATGCCGAATCGATCGTCTGGCAACGGATCGACAGCGCGCATTGGGAAGCCGTGGTGAAGGATCTGGTCGAGGATCATGCCAAGGCCACCGGCAGCAAATGGTCGAGCGAAATCTTGGCCGACTGGGACCGCTGGAGGGATCAATTCTGGCAGGTTTGCCCGAAGGAAATGCTAAGCCGCCTCGCTTATCCGCTGAGCGATGCCGAAGCGGAGGTAGTCGCAGCAGAATAATCCTCCCTGTCGCGCAGCGATGGGGAGGGGGACCGCTCGCGAAGCGAGGGGTGGAGGGGCGACAACGGTTGCGCCAAAGCCCCTCCGTCAGCGCTTCGCGCTGCCACCTCCCCATCGCTGCGCGACAGGGAGGATCGCTTATCCCGTTCGAGCGACTGTTCATCGCAATGCGTTGGCACGTTCAGCCCAGCGAAAGCGTTACACCGCTAAGCACACCGCCTTTGCTGACCCTTGCGTCCTCTGAAAGGATGACAGCCATGACCCGATTCGCCCTGATCGCCCTCCCCCTGTTCGCGCTCGCCGCGCCGCTGCCCGCGGTCGCCGCCGACCCCGAAATGCGCGACACCGTCGCGACGCTGAACGATCCGGTGGCGCAGGACCGCATGGCCGACACGATCACCGCGATCGTCGGCGCGCTGATGCAGATGCCGGTCGGTCCGCTCGCCGACGCCATCGCGCGCGTCGATCCCGAATCCGACGCCGCCTATATCCCGCGCGATGCGACGCTGGGCGAGGTTGCGGGCCGCGATCCCGATTATGCCGATCGCATGGGCGCCGACGTCCGCGCCACGACGCGGATGGCCGGCAAAGCCGCCTCGGCGCTCGCCGTTTACGCCCCGGTCCTCAAGGATATGGCGCGCGACATGGCCGCACAATGGGAACGCGAACGCGCCGCCCCGCGCCGCTAAGCGACAATCCACAACCAGAACCGCCGCACCGCGCCATAGCCGTTGCGCGCAGCCGCCCGCTGCCGCTATGCCGGACCCATGTGGCAACTTTATCAATTCCCGCTCTGTCCCTTTTCGCGCAAGGTCCGCCTGTTGCTGGGCGAAAAGGGCGTCGGATATGAACTGGTCCGCGAATCGCCGTGGGAGCGCCGCGACGAATTTATCGACCTCAATCCGGCGGGCCGCACCCCCGTGATGGTCGATCAGGCGCGCGGCCAGGTGCTGATGGACAGCATGGCGATTTCCGAATATTTCGAGGAAACCGTCGAAGGCAAGGCGATGATCAACGGCACCGCCGCTAACCGCGCCGAAATCCGCCGGCTGACGTCGTGGTTCGACCATGATTTCTATTATGAAGTCACCGGGCCGTTACTGTTCGAACGCATGCAAAAGCGTATCGTCCACCGCCAGCCGCCCGATGGCGGCGCGCTGCGCGAAGCGATGAAGGCGGCGAATAACCATCTCGACTATGTCGATTACCTGATCGACCACCGCACCTGGCTGGCGGGCGCAACGATGAGCCTCGCCGACCTGACCGCAGCGGCGCATATTTCAGTCGCCGATTATCTGGGCGGGATCGACTGGACCGGGCACGAACAGACGAAAGGATGGTATTCGGGCCTCAAATCCCGTCCCAGCTTTCGACCGCTGCTGGCCGAGCGGATGGAGATTGTGACGCCGCCGAAATATTATGAGGATGTCGATTTCTGACCATTGTCATTGCGAGGAGCGAAGCGACGAAGCAATCTCCAGCTAGCGACCTTGCCCAACATCGATAGCTGGAGATTGCTTCGCTACGCTCGCAATGACGATCAAATAGGAACTGTCCCTATTTATGCCGGCCACCGCGCCGCGACCAGATAGTTGAGCGCTTCGCTGCCGCCCAGCTTGAAGCCCTTCGCCGCTGACGGCGACAGCCCGGTGCGGTCAACCACTTCCAGCCCCGCGCCTTCGAGTAAAGCCGTCAGTTCCTCGGGCTTCAGAAACTGGTCCCAGTCGTGCGTCCCGCGCGGCACCGCCCCGACGCGTTCGGCGGCTTCGACGAGCAGAATTTTCGACAGCATCGTGCGGTTCGGCGTCGACAGGATCATCAACCCGCCGGGCGCGAGGCGTGCCGCGAGTTCGACGATGAAGGCGGCGGGATCCGTCACATGCTCGACGACTTCCATCGAGGTGACGAGGTCAAAAATCCCTTCCCCGTTTGTGTCGAGCGAAGTCGAGACACGCTTGGAACGCGCTGACCTTCCTGGTGTCTCGACTTCGCCCGACACCAACGGATTTGGGAGGTCAGCCAACTCTCCGGCAAAATAGGTAATATCCAGCCCCTGCCCCGCCGCATGTACCCGCGCCGCGGCGATATTCTCCGGCGCCGCATCGACCCCGGTCACCGCCGCACCCATTCGCGCCAACGGCTCCGCGAGAAGCCCCGCACCGCACCCGACGTCGATCGCGCTTCGCCCCGCCAGCGCAAACCGTTCGCGCGCATCGACATGCCAATGCGCATCGATCTGCGCGCGGATATAGGCCAGCCGCACCGGGTTCAGCTTGTGCAGCATCGCCGACGACCCATGCGGATCCCACCAGTCGGCGGCGAGCGCGCCGAAATGGGCGGCTTCATGCGGGTTGATTGTGGCAGCGCTCATGCCCCGCGATGTGGCACTCCCCCTCGCCCCATGCAAGAAATTCTATCCGCTGCGGCGCGCGCTCCTCTTGCCTTCGCGCGCCCCCTTCCCTAACAGCCGAGCGCCGCGGAATTGTTCGAATGTTGCGGCAGAAACCAGTTTTTTGAAAGCGGGGCGAGATGGCGCGGATCGTGATGAAATTCGGGGGCACGTCGATGGCGGGCACCGAGCGGATTCGCACCGTTGCGAAGCTCGTCGCGCGCGAAGTCGCCAATGGTAATCAGATCGCGGTCGTCGTCTCGGCGATGGCGGGCGAGACCGACCGGCTGGTCAATTTCTGCCGTGAGGCGAACCCGCGCTACGACCCCGCCGAATATGACGTCGTCGTCGCCGCGGGCGAACAGATCACCTCGGGCCTGCTCGCGCTGACCTTGCAGGCGATGGGTACGCCCGCACGCAGCTGGCTCGGCTGGCAGCTCCCGATCCGCACCGAGGAAGCGCACGCCCGCGCCCGCATCGCCGACATCGACACCGGCGCGCTCGCCGCCGCGATGGCGCGCGGCGAAGTCGCAGTGATCCCGGGTTTCCAAGGCCTGATGGACGACGGCCGCGTATCGACGCTCGGCCGCGGCGGGTCGGACACCAGTGCGGTTGCCGTCGCCGCGGCGCTCAAGGCCGACCGCTGCGACATCTACACCGACGTCGACGGCGTCTATACCACCGACCCGCGCATCGTCGCCCGCGCGCGCAAGCTCGACTATGTCACCTATGAAGAAATGCTCGAACTCGCGAGCGTCGGCGCCAAGGTGCTCCAGACCCGCTCGGTCGGGCTTGCGATGAAAGAGGGCGTGCGCGTGCAGGTGCTTTCGAGCTTCGTCGAAGACGACGAAGCCCCCGCCCGCGGCACGATGATCGTCAGCGACGAGGAAATAGAGGAACATCAGATGGAACGGCAGCTGATCACCGGCATCGCCCACGACAAGAATGAAGCGAAGGTCATCGTCACCCGCGTGCCCGACCGGCCCGGCGGCGTCGCCAACATCTTTGGCCCGCTCGCCGCGGCGGGGATCAACGTCGACATGATCATCCAGAACGTCGGCCGCGACAAGGGTGAGACCGACGTGACCTTCACCGTCCCCCAGACCGACCTGCTGCGCTCGATTGACCTGCTCGACGCCGCGAAGGAAAAGATCGGCTTCAACCGCATCATCAGCGACGACAAGGTCGCCAAGATCAGCGTCGTCGGGGTCGGCATGAAAAGCCACGCGGGCGTCGCCAGCACGATGTTCCGCGCGCTGGCCGATCGGGGCATCAACATCCAGGCGATCTCGACCAGCGAGATCAAGGTCAGCGTGCTGATCGACGAGGATGAAACCGAACTCGCGGTGCGCGTGCTGCACACCGCCTATGGGCTGGATGCAGACTGAAAATAGCTGGCGCGGCGGCTAACGACCGGTTGCCCCCGTTATCCTCCCTGTCGCGAAGCCGTGGGGAGGATTTTCGCCTTATCGTCATTCCGGACTTGATCCGGGATCGATAGCCGCGCTGTCGTCATGGATTCCGGATCAAGTCCGGGATGACGAAGCCACAGGACGTCCGGTACCCACCCCATTTTCGTCAATTGCCGCCGATTTGGAGCGAATGACGGCTAATGACCAATTGCCGCCCTTCGACACCAGCGACGCACCCATTGATTGCTGCCATCTATTCAGACGAAGCGCCAACCGAAGGTTTGTTGTGGTTTGAAGACTTGGAAAGGCCCGCAGAGACGGACTTCAAACAATCCAAGGAGGCCGTTTTTGCAGAGAAAGTCGGTATGGGCGTGGAAGTTATGCAACCGATCAGACAGCCATTTCCGGATTTGCAAGGTTTGCTTTCACGTACTTCACGCCCAATATACTGCCGATGATTTCTGCGACGCTTTCCCCGAACCCATCGCATTCGACCGACTCGTTCCAGCCGATCGAGCGGGTCGCAAACCGGCTGGTCGCGGCAGCGTTTTCGCCGCATCGGCACGATACTTACACCGTCGCTTTGACTATGGCTGGGGTGCAAGCGTTCAACTATCGCGGCGCGATCCGACATTCGCTGCCAGGGCAGGTGCTAATCCTCCACCCTGACGAAATACACGATGGGCATTGCCGCGATGAAGCTGGCTTCAGCTATTGGGCGGCCTATGTTCCGCCGACGCATGTGCAGACAGTGCTTGGAGGCGCGGAGCTGCCGTTTGTGTCCAATGGCGTCTCGGCGAATCCCGCCTTGATCGCGGCGGCCATGCGCATGGTGATAGACTGCGCGGGCGTCGCGGATCCCGATGCCTATGAAGACGCGCTTTACGATCTGGCCCATGCCATGAACAATGCGTCTGGCAGGGCGGCAACTGTGAGGATCGCCAACCGAACGGCCGTGATGCGGGCGCGCGATTTTCTCGAAACCACCGTCGTTTTCGGCGCGCGACTCGATCAACTTGAGCAAGTGACTGGCTGTGACCGTTGGCAGCTTTCGCGTGACTTCCGGGCGTTGCTTGGCACCAGCCCCTATCGCTATCTGCAGCACCGACGGGTCGACCTTGCCAAGCGGCTGTTGCGCGAAGGCGCGACGCTGGCTGAGGCTGCCCATGGCGCTGGCTTTGCCGATCAGAGCCATTTTGGCCGCACATTCCGCAAGGCAGTTGGTCTCACGCCGAAGCAATGGCTTCGTTCGGACTTATTCCGCACGATCATTCTATAGCCGTCCGCTGCCAGCGGGTAGCTGAGGCGGCATGACACAGATGATCTTTTCCGACGAGCCGGCCAAGGGCTGGATACCGCCGAGTATCGCTGCCCCCTTTATCTGCATTTTCATTCTTATCGTCAGCATGTTGCCGGGCGATCTCGGACTTGCATATCTCGGCTTTACTGAGCCGCTGGGCCCCCCGCGCGGGCCCTTGGGCTTTTTCCTGATGCTGGTTTCGTTCAGCGCTTTGGGGCTTGCGGTAGCCGGCTGGATTCGCTGGGTTGAAAAGAGGAGCCTCGCCAGTGCCGGACTGTGCGGCGAACAAGGGCTCAAGAAGTTCCTGGTCGGACTGGCCGTTGGCATAGCGATGATGGGCGCGATCGTGGCGGCGATAGCCCTTTCCGGCGGATACCGTGTCGCTGATCTGGCCCCCGCCTTTGCCAGCCCCGCTGCGCTTGGCTGGATCGCGCTGTTGCTCGCCGGCTTCGCTGTGCAAGCAAGCGTGGAGGAGTTGGTTTTTCGCGGCTGGCTGTTCTCGGCCGTCATGCGGCGTTGGAATATGACCGCCGCCTTCATACTGTCGTCCGCCGCTTTCACCTTTGTTCACCTTTCGCCCAGAGCAACGGTGTCGGCGTTGGTCATGACCTTCATCTTCGCGATTTTCGCCTGCGCCTGGGTGCGTCGTTCGAATTCGATCTGGGGGGTGATGGGCTGGCACGTCGGCTGGAACTGGTTTGCCGGCGCCGGCTTTGATGTGCCGATTACGGGTTTGGACACCGGTCTGCCCGCACTGGTCGTGAAATTGGTGCCTGTCGGGCCGGCCTGGCTCAATGGTGCCGGGGAAGGACCGGAAGGGAGTGTGTTTACCCTTGCCATGCTGACTGTTGCTGGCCTGATCATGCTGTTGCTTCCAAGGTCGCGCGAACGAGAGGGAATCGATCCACCACGTTCCGGGCAGCAATCTTAGGCGCTTCGCTCAGCAAGACCCCAGGGAACGGCAGGTCGGTAAGATGACCGAGCCCGACAGCACAACCTGCAAAAGGCCGTCAGTGCCCTGACGGACTTGGCTCGCCGAGATTTCGCCGAATTCTGTGACCAGAGCCTTTTTCAACTGAGGTGGAAACACCGAACGGCTTGGATAAGGCAGAAAACAAAGATTCGAGACCCAGCTTCTGATTCAATCAAAAGCGGACAGGGTCTAGGATACCGCGCGGAGCTATGCCAACCGTCTGAATCGATGTCGTGATTGGCGGATTGAAAACGGCAGCTTTCGCAATGTCCTGCCCAAAACCAGACAGTCAGCACCCCACCCCAAAGTCGCCATCCCCCACACCGCCACCTCAAAAAAAAAGCGCTTTCCTACAATATTTCGCCATGCTCCATACTGTCAGATGGAACACACAACCCCGCCCGCGCCGCTGCTCGCCGACACCTGCCTCGCCTTCGCGCCCGTCCCCCAGCAGCGCCACCGCGCGGACGGCTGGACGCCCGAGACGCAGGCCAATTTCATCCGCGCGCTCTCGGCGATGGGTTCGGTCGGCAAGGCGGCGCGCGCCGTTGGCATGGGCCGCGCCTCGGCCTATCGTCTCCGCGAACGGCCGGGCGGGCGAAGCTTCGCCGCGGCGTGGGACGGCGCGATCGCGATGGGGCGCACGCACCAGTTCAGCATCGCGATGGACCGCGCGCTCAACGGCGTCACTATCGTCCGCGTCCTGAAAGGCGGCGCAATCGACGTCAGCGGCGGACCCGACATGGCCGTCGTAAACGCCGCGCTGCGCGACGAAGCCATCCCGCCACACCTCCTTAAAACGACAAAGGGGACAGAATGACCGCGCGCGTCCGTATCTTTTGTCGCTTTAAGGGCATGACGACTTCAGATGGGCGCAAACCTGTCCGGATCCCCGAGCGAAGACGAGGGGCTCGTTCGAGCGCAGCGAGAACCGTGAACCGGGCTGCCTCGACTTCGCTCGGCATAGTCCCTCGTCTTCGCTCGGGAAAGCGGCACAACCACATATCCTTGCCCATGCCCAAAAAGAAAGACCCGCCCCCAGGCCCATGTCCCCGGGGGCGGGTCGCGACCCGTCATCTGTCCGGCTGGTCCCGATCAGGCCAGGTCGAACCGGTCGGCGTTCATCACCTTGGTCCAGGCCTTGACGAAGTCTTTGACGAACTTCTCTTCATGACCCGTTTCGGCATAGACTTCGGCCACCGCGCGCAGCTCCGAATTGGAACCGAACACCAGGTCGGCCCGCGTCGCGCGCCAGGTTTCGCCGCCGCCCTTCCGGTCGGTGGCGACATATTCCTGATCGTCCGACCCATCGACCGCCTTCCAGACATTGGTCATGTCGAGCAGGTTGACGAAGAAGTCGTTGGTCAGCTGGCCCGACCGCTTGGTAAAATGGCCGTGGCCGCGTTCGCCATGGTTGGCGCCGAGGACGCGCAAACCGCCGACCAGCACCGTCATTTCGGGCACGGACAGTCCGAGCAGCGATGCGCGGTCGAGCATCATTTCCTCGGTCTTGATCGCCAGCTTCTTCTTGCCCAGATAGTTGCGGAACGCATCGGCTTCGGGCTCCATCACGTCGAAGCTCTCGGCGTCGGTCTGCTCCGCGGTCGCATCGCCGCGACCGCCGGTGAACGGCACCGCGACGTTGAAGCCCGCGTCCTTGATCGCCTTTTCCAGACCGACCACGCCGCCGAGCACAATCGCATCGGCGATCGACAGATTGCCGCGCAGCCCGTCGAGCGTGCTCAGCACCTGCGCCAGCATCGCGGGTTCGTTGACGTCCCAGTCCTTCTGCGGTGCCAGGCGAACGCGCGCGCCATTGGCACCGCCGCGGTGATCCGACTTGCGATAGGTGCTCGCCGACGCCCAGGCGGTCTTGATCAACTGGCTGACGGTCAGGCCGCTTGCCGCAATCGCTGCCTTAACGGCGGCGACATCGGCGTCCGACGGCATGGTGCCCGCGGGGATCGGATCCTGCCAGATCAGGTCTTCGGCGGGGACTTCGGGGCCGAGGTAACGAACCTTCGGACCCATGTCGCGGTGGCACAGCTTGAACCAGGCGCGCGCGAACGCATCCTTGAACGCTTCATGATCGGTGCGGAACTTCTCGCTGATCGCGCGGAATTCCGGGTCCATTTTGAGCGCCATGTCGGCGGTGGTCATCATCGTCGGAACCTTGACGTTCGGATCCCACGCCGCCGGGGCCATATCCTCCGGCTTTTGGTTGATCGGCTGCCACTGCTGCGCACCTGCAGGCGAATGGACGAGCTCATAGTCATAGTCGAGCAGCAGACGGAAATAATTCTCCGACCATTCGGTCGGGGTATTCACCCACGATCCTTCGATGCCGCTGGTGACGCTATGCTCGCCGATGCCGCCGCTTTCGTGGCTGCTAACCCAGCCGAAGCCCTGCGCCGCCAGATCGCCGCCCGACGGGGCATTGCCGAGCAGCGAGGCGTCGCCATTGCCGTGGGCCTTGCCAAAGGTGTGACCACCCGCGGTCAGTGCGACGGTTTCCTCATGGTTCATCGCCATGCGCTCGAAGGTTTCCTTCATGTCGCGCGCCGACAGCAAAGGATCGGGATTGCCGCCCGGGCCTTCGGGATTGACGTAGATCAGGCCCATCTGGATCGCGGCGAGCGGTCCTTCGATCGCATCCATGCCCTTGTCGGGATCGATGCGGGTCTGAACGCCTTCGTTGACCCACTTGTCTTCGCTGCCCCAATAGATGTCGCGCTCGGGTTCGAACACGTCGGCGCGGCCGCCGCCGAAGCCGAACACCGGGCCGCCCATGCTTTCAATCGCGACGTTACCGGTCAGGATGAACAGGTCGGCCCAGCTGATCTTGTTGCCGTATTTCTGCTTGATCGGCCACAACAGGCGGCGCGCCTTGTCGAGGTTGCCATTGTCGGGCCAGCTGTCGAGCGGCGCGAAACGCTGCTGCCCGCTGTTGGCGCCGCCGCGGCCATCGGCGGTGCGATAGGTGCCCGCGGCGTGCCACGCCATGCGAATGAAGAACGGACCATAATGGCCATAGTCAGCGGGCCACCACGGCTGGCTGTCGGTCATCAGCGCAGTCAGATCGGCCTTGAGCGCCGCATAGTCGAGCAGTGCGAACGCCTTCGAATAGTCGAAGTCGTCGCCCATCGGGTTCGACGGGCCATTGGGGGTGAGGACTTCGGTCGCCAGCATGTCGGGCCACCAATCCTTGTTGGTGCGGCCAAGCAGCGAGCGCACGCCGCCGGGCTGGTGGACCGGGCAGCCACCCGCGGCATCGATGGGGGTCTGGTCGTTCATGCAGTCTCTCCTTTGGGGGTTTTTGTTGGATCAGGGTGGCGCGGCACGATGACGGGCGCGTGACGTGCGGGCGACCGGAGGGTCACCGCTAGCACGTCGGTCAGGGCCGGTCGCGAGTCGATTGGATCGTCCTTTCGCCTTGGGATGGAAAGGATAGGCCGTCCCCCTCCATCGACATAACCGAATAAGCTGAATTCAGTCATTGAACGAACCGATTACAGCGGCGCAGGTTGCCGCAATCAAATGACGTTGGTCGCGCCGCCGCCACGCCCCGGCGAAATGGTCAAGGCGCGGCGCAACATACTGGCGGAGCAGCGGGTTGGCTTGATGTCACCCGCACCATGGTGTGACGAAATGGAGAGAGAAAGTGGCTAACCAGAACCCCAATGAGCAGCAGCAGCGCGACGACGAACAACGTCGCAAGCAGCAGCAACAGCAGGATGGCGGCCAGGATCGCCAGCAGGGCGGTCAGCGTTCCGATCAGGACCGCGACAACCCGCAGCAGCGCTGATCAACAGGCTGCATGAAAAAGGGGGCGTCCCGCGCGGGACGCCCCCTTCTCTGTGTCCAGCGAATGGGCCGGATCAGAAGCTGAATTTCACCGTCCCACCCCAGGTCCGCGCATCACCGGCGGTCCCGGCGATCAGCCCGGTATTGCCGGGGGCGACCTGCAGCAGTTCGATATAGTTGACGTCAAACGCGTTGCGGACCCATCCGAAGACATCGAAGCCCTCAGCCCGGAACCCGGCACGGAAGTTGGTCAAAGCGTAACCCTTGACGTTGGTGTAGATCGACGGCGAGGCGTTCGAATTCCACTGCGACCGATAATTGCCGTCGACCCCCAGATAGACCTGCCCATCCTTCGCCAGCAGCGTGGCGGGGATGTTCGTCTCGGCGCCATAGGAGAAAGCCCATTTCGACACTCCGGGCAGCCGCTGCCCCGAAATATCGCACTGCCGAGGACTGAGCGCGCCGGGGACGCCAGGCTGCGAATAGTCCGGCGCAGCACCTGCGGGCTGGAGCGTCCCGCCCGACAGTTCAGGGGGGCATGGCGCGTTGGTGAACTTCTTGTATTTGGCGTCGGTGTAAGCGCCGTTGGCATAAGCGGTGAAGCGGTCGCTCGCGACGATCTTCAGGTCCGCCTCGACCCCCTGCGACGTCACTTTCTCGGCATTGGCGAGGTAGCCGCGCACCGTACCAAACTGGCCGCCGTTGACGGTCGCCTGGAAATTCTTGATCTCGGTGCGGAACGCCGACAGGTTGAAGGTCGCGCGGCGATCAAAGAATTGGGTCTTGAGCCCCACTTCGAAATGGTCGATCGATTCAGGCTTCACCGTACTGGCATCGAAATTGACCGTGTTGTCGGCGTTGAGCGGCAGGCCGTTCTGGTTGATGCCCAGCGTCTTGAAACTCTTGGCATAGGTCGCATAAGCGAGAACGTCGGGCGCGACTTTGTAATTCACGTTGAAGTCGTAGGCGAAGTTCCAGGCGCTGTCGGACGGCGCGCTCTCCTGCGGCTGATAGACGCCGCACTGCGCCGCCAGCACCGACCCCGCTGGAGGGGCCGGGGTGCAGGAAATGATATTGCCCGCGCCGTTGGTGACGATCCGCTGATAAAAGCCCGACTTCTTGTCGTAATTGACCCTCGCGCCCGGCTGGATCGTCAGCGCGTCGGTCACCTTCCAGCTCAGCTGACCGAACAGCGCCGCGCTGGTGCTCTTGAGATATTGGGTGTTGGTCGCCGTCAGCCCGTTGAGAATAGTGGGATCGGCCGCCTGCGCGCCGGTCAGGCTCCAGCGGCTGGCATCGGCGCCCTGCTGTTCGGTGCCCTGCGTGTCGATCCGCTGCTTGAAGCCGAACAGACCGAGGACGAAATCGATATTGTCGCCGTCATAGTCGTAACGGAATTCCTGGCTGTACTGATCTTGCTGCGAGGGATTCTGCGATTTCGAGACGATCGACAGGCCGGTGAAGTCTCGGTCATTCTCGGGCTTCCAGTCCCAGAAGCGCCAGGCGCTGATCGAGGTAAAGGTGCCTGGCCCGACATCCCACTTCACCCGCGCCGAAACGCCGCCGATCTTGTTGCCCGCGTTCAAGCTGGCATCGATGTCGGTCAGACGGTCGAACACGTTGCGGCTGGGAACCGCGTAGGGCCGTGTCGGATTGGCAGCGTTATACGCTGCAACCAGCCCGTCATATTGGCGCGCGAGCGCGCGCTGCGTCCGGCCGACGCGGACGAGAGACGTGCCGTAACCTTCGGGATCCTGCTTGCTATAGTCGCCCGACAACGTGATGCTCAAATCTTCGCTGGGCTTGAACAACAGTTGGCCGCGAAGCCCAAGATTGTCCTGTTCGTTGATCCAGCGGTCACTCGTGACGTTGAAGATCGTCCCGCGCCGACTGGTCGCGGCGATCGCGAGCCGCGCCGCAATCGTTTCGGACAGCGGGCCAGACACCGCGGCCTTCGCCTGCCGGTAATTGAGGTTGCCAACGCTCACCTCGGCCCGGCCTTCGAAATCAAAGGTCGGCTGATTGGTCGTGATGTTGATCGCACCCGCGGTCGTGTTCTTGCCGTACAGCGTCCCCTGCGGCCCGCGCAGCACTTCGACCTGCTCGACATCGAGGAAATCGAAGGTCGCGGCGGCGACGCGCGAATTATAGACATCGTCGACATAGATACCGACGCCCTGCTCGAAGCCGTCGCTGGTCAGCCCGAACGGCACGCCGAGCCCGCGAATGTTGACCGAAGTGTTGCGCGGGTTCGAGGTATAGACCTGCAACGTCGGGGCGAGCTGCTGGAGCTTCACGACATTGAAGTTGCCGGTCGCCTCGATCGAATCGCCGCGGATCACTGAGATCGCGACCGGCACTTCCTGCGCGGTCTCCTGGCGGCGGCGGGCGGTGACGATGATGATGTCGCCGCGGCTGACATCGTCATCGGCTTGCGCTGCGGCATCTGCGGTAGCGGCGGTCGCAGCAAGGGCGACGCCCTCGTCGGCCTTGGTTGCCAATATTTCCTCTGCACCGGCGGGCGTAGCGCCGACGGCGAGCAGAAGCGAAAGGGTCAGCGATGATGCCTGCACGCGGCGGCGGCGAACGGACGGGTATTTTGCGGTCATGACAATTTCCTGTTGCAAAGAAAATTGCCACATCCGGTGGACCGGTCTGCGGCAGGATGAGGGGCGAGTCCCTCTTGGGAGCGATTGAAATCAGTTGGGGTAGCGGTGCCGTTCGGTCACGTCGACCTGCACCAGCCGCCCTTCGTGGACGGTCAGCTGGATCGCGCCGAACTTCAGTTTCTCGAGCGCCTCCAGCACCGTCTGAATGGCGCGGGGCAGCTGTTCGGATCCGTCTTTGGCGGCCTCCTCGACAGTGCTCATGATGATTCCTTTCCCTGGTGGATTCGCCGCACAAGCATATGCCAAGTGAATTAGTTGACAATCATTGATTTCCTTTCTGCGCCGAAAGGTTCGGTTGCTGCGCCAAACGGATTCCGGCGTGCGACAGGCCGATTGCCCCGTTACCGCGAGGGATTGCGCGCGAGTCCCACTGCTGGCAAAGGCAGCCTCAATGAGCAAAATGAACCAATTGATGGCGCGCGGGACCGAACTGCTCGGCAGCGACTACGCCATCCTGTGCGGCGCGATGAGCTGGGTCTCCGAACGTCATCTGGTCAGCGCGATCAGCAACGCCGGCGGTTTCGGGGTGATCGCGTGCGGCGCGATGACGCCCGCGCTGCTCGATACCGAAATCGCCGCGACCAAGGCGCTGGCGACCAAGCCGTTCGGCGTCAACCTGATCACTATGCACCCACAATTGTTCGAGCTGATCGACGTTTGCGCCAAACATGGTGTCGGACACGTCGTGCTGGCGGGCGGGCTGCCGCCCAAGGGCAGTCTGGAAGCGATCAAGGTATCGGGCGCCAAGGTCATCTGTTTTGCCCCGACGCTGGCGATGGGCAAGAAGCTCGTCCGGTCGGGCGTCGATGCGCTGGTGATCGAGGGGATGGAAGCCGGCGGCCATATCGGCCCGGTCTCGACCAGCGTCTTGGCGCAGGAAATCCTGCCGACGCTGGCGGACGAAGTCCCGGTGTTCGTCGCGGGCGGCATCGGCCGCGGCGAAGCGATCGCCGCCTATCTGGAGATGGGCGCCTCAGGCGTCCAGCTTGGCACCCGTTTCGTCTGCGCCACCGAAAGCATCGCGCACCCCAATTTCAAGAAGGCGTTTATGCGTGCCTCGGCGCGCGAAGCGGTTGCGAGCGTCCAGATCGACCCGCGCCTGCCGGTGATCCCGGTTCGCGCACTCAAGAACGCCGGGACCGAGGCGTTTACCGCGAAGCAGCGCGAGGTCGCGAACAAGCTCGACAAGGGTGAGGTCGACATGATGCAGGCGCAGCTAGAAATCGAGCATTATTGGGCGGGCGCGCTGCGCCGCGCGGTGATCGACGGCGACGTCGAAAATGGCTCGTTAATGGCAGGGCAATCTGTCGGTATGGTATCCCAAGAAGAGAGCGTCGCCGATATCATCGCAACTTTGGTGCAACAGGCCGACGCCGCATTGCACGCTCGGGGTTGATGCCGCATGATTTGGCGGCTGGGGAGAAGATCATGAATTTGTCGCGGAAGATCATCGTGGTCGGCCTGTTGGCGAGCGTCGCCGCTTGTACCAAAGCGCCCCCGCCCCCGCCCCCGCCGCCCCCACCGCCGCCGGTCGTGATCGTGGTACCGCCGCGGCCGCTGCCGCCGGGCAATGCCGCCGTCACGCAGATCCTGCCCGGGCGCGGTATCGACGGGCGGTTCGTCACCGCGAACAGCAACATCACCGGCGACCGCGCCTTCTGGCAGCTCAAGATCGGATTGAACGTCGCCGCCATCGGTTGCCGTGGGCTGGAAGAAACGACGCTGGTGTCGGCGTACAACAATATCATCAAAGCACATGGAAAGGTGATCCGCTCGACCGAGAAGAACGTGATCACGCAGCTGGGCAAGGAGACGAAAACGAGCGGCGTCGCCGCGCGCGATCGCTTGTCCACACAGCTGTTCAACTATTTCGCCCAGCCGCCCGCGCAGCGGGCTTTTTGCGCCCGCGCCAATGAAATTGCACAGCTGGTTTCCTCGACCCCGACAGCGCAGGTGATCGAACAGGCTCCCGCGCATCTGGCGCGGCTCGACCAGCCTTTCCACGATTTTTACGAAGCTTATGCGCGGTATCAGTACGACGTTGTCGCATGGGACGCCAAATATGCGCCGCCGCCGGCGATTATGACCGCCCCCGCCCCGATTACATCCTTCGCTCCGACAACGACGACCGCCACGCCGCCGGGTGCAGCGCAGGGGCCGACCGCGCCGGTCGGGACCAACTGACGCAGGCTTGGCGACGGCGAAGAATAGTTTGGTCGCGACGGCGCGCGGGGGTCATGGCGCTCGGCACATCCATCTGTTAGCAGGGGGCGAATGACCAACGCTCCGCCTCCGCCATCCTCGGCCGCCCAGTCGGCACGGACCATCCTGACCCGGCTGCACGAGGTGATGGCGTCGCGCGCGAACGCGCAGGGCAAGCTCAATCAGGTCGTCGGGATCATCGGCGAATGCCTCGATAGCGAGGTCTGTTCGATCTATCTGCTGCGCGACGGCGCGCTCGAACTTTATGCGACGCGCGGGCTGAAGCAGGAGGCGGTGCATGTCACTCGCCTCGGCCTCGGCGAAGGGCTGGTCGGCATGATCGCCGATCAGATCGAAACGCTCAATCTGGACGAAGCCGCGGCGCACCCCGACTTTTCCTACCGCCCCGAAACCGGCGAAGAATTGTTCCACAGCTTTGCCGGGGTGCCAATCATCCGCCGCGAACGCGCCGTCGGCGTCCTCTGCGTCCAGCACGCCGACCCGCGCCGTTACGCCGATATCGAAATCGAGACGCTGCAGACGGTCGCGATGGTGCTCTCCGAACTGATCACCAACGCCGACCTGGTCGATACCGCCGCGCGCACCGACGCCGCGGCGGCCGACCAGTCAGCGCAGCGGCTGACCGGGCAGAAACTGGTCGACGGCATGGGTGCCGGGGTCGCGGTGTTCCATCAGCCGCGCATCACCATCGAACATACTGTCGCCGAAGATACCGAGGCCGAGCGCCACCGCGTCTATGCCGCGTTCGACAAGATGCGCGAACAGATCGACCGCATGGCGAGCCAGGCCGACTTCGGGGTCGGCGGCGAACATGACGAAGTCATCCAGACGTACAAGATGTTCGCCTATGACGAAGGCTGGTCGCGGCGGATCAACGAAGCAATCGACAGCGGGCTGACCGCCGAAGCGGCGATCGAGCGCGTCCAGCAACGCACCCGGATGCGGATGCGTCAGATCGACGATGCCTTGCTGCGCGACCGGATGCACGATCTGGAGGATCTGTCGAACCGCCTGATCCGCATCGTGTCGGGGCAGATGGGCACCGCGGCGCAAATGGGTTTGCGGCAGGATTCAATCCTGATTGCACGCAACCTCGGCCCCGCCGAACTGCTCGAATATGACCGCCGACGCCTGAAAGGGGTCGTGCTCGAAGAAGGCTCGCTCACCGCGCACGTCATCATCGTCGCGCGCGCGATGGGTGTGCCGGTGATCGGCCGCGTCAGCGACGTGCGCGCTTCGATCCGTGAAGGCGATTTGCTGCTGCTCGACGCGGCGGCGGGCGCGCTGCATGTCCGCCCAACGCAGGCGGTCCAGGATGCGTTCGACGCCAAGCTGGTGATCTCGCAGAAGCGCCGCGCCAACCTAGCCTCGCTGCGCGACCTCCCCGCGGTCACCAAGGACGGCGTGCCGATCGAGCTGATGATCAACGCGGGCCTGCGCGAAGATATTGCCGCGCTCGACCTGACCGGCGCGCGCGGCATCGGGCTGTTCCGTACCGAATTCCAGTTCCTGGTGTCGGCAACGCTGCCGTCGCGCGACCGTCAGCAACGGCTTTATCGCGACGTGCTCGACGCTGCAGGCGACCGGCCGGTGATCTTTCGTACCGTCGATATCGGGGGCGACAAGGCGCTCCCCTATATGAATGTGGGCGACAGCGCGCTCGAGGAAAATCCGGCGATGGGCTGGCGCGCGCTGCGCCTTGCGCTTGAGCGCGAGGGGCTGCTCAAGGTTCAAGCGCGGGCACTGATGGAGGCCGCCGCCGGCCGCACGCTCAATGTCATGTTCCCGATGGTGTCAGAACCTTGGGAATATGAGGCCGCTCGCGACCTGTTTGTCGGGCAGCGGGCGTGGCTGGCAAAGCATAACAAAAAACTGCCGGCAGCGATCCGCTATGGCGCGATGCTCGAAGTGCCGGGGCTACTCGAAACGCTCGACCTGATGCTGCCGCACCTCGATTTTCTATCGGTCGGGACCAATGACCTCACCCAGTTCCTGTTTGCCGCCGACCGCGCCCACCCACGGCTCGCCGAACGCTATGACTGGCTGTCGCCGATCGTCATGCGCTATCTGGCGCGTGTCGTGCGCACGGTATCGGGATCCAAAGTCGCGCTGGGCGTGTGCGGCGAGATGGGCGGACGACCTTTGGAAGCGATGGCGCTGCTCGGCGTCGGTATCGAACGTCTGTCGATCACCCCCGCCGGGGTGGGCCCGGTCAAAGCGATGATCCGCTCACTCGATCTCGCCGCGCTGCGCACCGACATGCCGACCATCTTGGCGCAACCGTCCTCCAATCCGCGTGGGCAGTATCAGGTGTGGGCCGAAGCGCATCAGGTTGATTTGGGGGATTAGGCCGCTTTTCGTCCGATATTAACATTTCGACAGGGATGTTTTGGTTAATACACTCGTGCACCCACTTGGGAAGCTGGAGACGATGATGCAGATGGTCAAACGGTCGTACGCTAGCCTGATGCACACGGTCGCGAACCTTGGCCCGATGGAAAAGCTTGCGGAGGATGCGCGGCACAGCGAAGAATATGGTTGGCTCCGCTGGTCGGCGTCGCTTTTTGCGATCCACAACATCGAACGGATGGTCGCGCTCGGACTTCCTTGGTGGAACGTCGCAGCAACGCGCGAAGTTGCAGAGTTTCTCCGGACCCGCCCCAACGCGCGAGTGTTCGAGTATGGCGCGGGCGCCAGCACCATCTGGCTCGCGCGCCATGCCGCCAGCGTCGTGTCGGTCGAACATCATTCTGAATGGCATAAGCGCCTGTCCAAAGAGGTCGCACACTATCCAAACATCGAATTGTGCCATCGCGAAATCGACGGCGATGCCTATATCGGCGCGATCGACGCGGCGGACGGTCCGTTCGACCTGATCGTCGTTGACGGACGTCGCCGTACCGAATGCCTCGCCCGTGCGATCCCGCATCTGGCGCCTAGCGGTATCATTCTGCTGGATGACAGCGGTCGGGGTAGGTATCGCGGTGCAATTCAGAATAGCGGCCTCAAGGAGCGCCGCTATTTCGGTCGCTCTTATTGCGTCCCTTACCCTGATTTCACCAGCATCCTCTATGCCTGACGTCGAGACCCAGCGCCGGCCGCCATTGAAAAAGGTCGGACGATGGGTAGGTGGTGCAGCGCTGGCAGGCAGCATCGCCTTTATCGGCGAGCGGCTTTGGTGTCTCGACTGGTCAACGCTCGAGCCCCACGCGTCATGGAGCCTCGCCGGCGCATTGATCGGTGCGCCCCTGCTCTTTGCCGCCGCCGACAGTGCGTTGGCGCGCGCTTGGATCGTACTGGTCGATCCCGAGCACATACATCCATCTCGCGATATGTCGCGCATCTATGCGCGCGGCGTGTTGATGAAGTATCTACCCGGGTCGGTGTTCCAGTATATCAGTCGCCAAGTCGAGGGCGCGAAGACGGGAATCGAACATAAAAGGCTCGCCAAGTCGGCGTTCGTCGAAGTGGGTCTGCACTTGGTGAGCAGCATGACGGTTGCCGCCATGTGTCTTGGCTTCGACCGCTCGCTCGCCCTTTCCGGCTTGGCCGCGACAATTTTCGTCGGCGTGTCGCTTGCCGCGCGTCGGCCAATATTGACCGCATTGGCCTTCCAGATTCTCGCGTTTTCTGCATTCGCGCTCGCTGCGGTATTGATCGGCGCGGTGATCCTGCCGGACGGAACGAGCCTTGCGCATTTTGCCGCCATCTTCCTGCTCGCGTGGCTTGCTGGCTTTGTCGTGCCGGTTGCACCCGGCGGAATAGGCGTTCGCGAAGCCGCACTTCTGGCCCTCGTCGGCGCGGAAGTGCCGGCGGCAGCGCTGATGGCGGCGACGTTGGCGTTGCGCGCTTCGTCGATTGCCGGAGACCTAGGATATGGCCTTAACACACTGAGAAGTAAGCAGAAGTGCGAAACGGCGGTTTAATGAAATTTATGTTGTCAGAACGGCATAAATAGCGGTCCGCCGTCATAAGACTGCGCCGGCGGTGTGACGCCCTTGCCCCAGACAAGCCGCGCGCCCTTTTCACCGGCGGTTGATGCCCGATAGACTGCGCGTTCGAGATGAACGGCCTGGCCTGGTGCAACAACACGCTCGCCGATCGTAACGCTCGCGCCTTGCGCCGTGTAGGGGCCCGGAACCCGGATCCGGAACGCGTAGTCGCTCGCTCGGGCCGGAATCTCCTCCCCAGCGATCCAGAACGGACCCCACAGGTGAACGAAAGTATCGCGAATCGCCGCAAGATCGCCGGGAAGAAAGGCGGGAACGGGGCCGACACCCTTCATCGCATCCTCAAACATATAATCATCGGTGACCAGCAAAGGTACGGGCGTCGAGGCCATAGTGCGCTCTAGGCTCGGAAAACCCCCGGCAAGATACTGGTCGATCCCCCACGGCGTCATGAAGGCATTCGCTTTCGGGAAGCTTCCCAGCATCGCGCAGCTGTCGAAATAGGCCACGCCTTCCGGAAACATCCGCTCGGCCTCCCGCAAGATATTGCGCTGGCGTTCGATGGTGCTCGGCGGCTCGTTATAAAGAACGAATGCACCTCCCAGCAGCAGCGGAGCAGCGATCAATATCGAGTGATAGCGCGCGACTAGCGATGCCAGCACCACACCGCACGCCACCGTCACCGGCGGCAGCATATAAACGTAAAAATAGGGCGCCGTGTTGTGATAGAAAAACAAGCTGAGGATCGGCAGGTAGAACCCTATCAACGCCAGTTTTTCTGCCTTCGATCTGCGCACTTTCCAGATTACGACGGGGAACGATAGTACCGCGAGCGCCAGCGCGAATGACAGCTGCGCGCCTTTCACGAGCGACGACCAATAGGTCACATAGCCGAAATGGAACATCTTGGCGCCCGCGCGAGAGACGACGCGCATCGCTTCGACGTCACTGTTGCCGGCAAGGCTGTTCGCATGCGCAAGATATATCAGCGCGAACGAGCCGAGCGCGGCAACGGCGATGACAGCGAATTGAAAGAAAATGCGCGGCTTATTCGGCGCCTCGTCCCACAGGAGCCAGCCGATGCCCAGAAAGACCGGCGCGTAGAGGATAGTCTTTATGGTCAGCATGGCAGCGATGCCAGCCAGCAAGCCGACGAGAATTATCCGGCCGATGCTCATCCCAAACCGCAACAATATCCACGCCGCTGTCATCAGCAGCGCCGCAGCAGGCGCATCGAAGCGGAACGAGGTGCCGTGCTGAAGCACATAACCGGCGGTCAGGTAGATGAGCGCGCAAAAGGCCGCGGGCACCCTCGCGACAAAGCGCGACGCCGCACCCATGATCGCGGCGGCAACGACAATTTCGCACAGAAACATAAAGAGGCGGATCACGACTATATGATCGACCCCCACCCCGGGAAGATCGACGACCCAGACGAATGCGCGCGTGTAGAGCGTCTGCAGCGGCTCGCTCAGCGTACCCTGCGCCAGCTTTTGCACCTGGCTGTAATGGTAGAATTCGTCCCAGTTGATCGCACGCGTCAGGGCAAGATAGAGGTGGCCAGCCAATGCAAGGATGATCCCGGCGAGCGGCCAGAACAGCGAGTTTGCACGGAGGAGCCGGGTGTCTCCGGACGGAACGTCGGCGGGAGCACCGACGGCAGACGTCGTCACGCAGCGCCTTTCCGGCGGGCCGCGGCGACAGGCTCGTGCTTTTCTGCAGTGACCGGGAGACGCTCCTCAATCTGCCGCAAGCGAACGAGGCTCATCTCGATCAGCTTGCGATTCGCAGCAATCAAGTCGGCAATCACGCCCATCAACGCGACCATGGCCCCCAGCACGAGCAGCGCCCCGCCGATCACCAATGACTGGATATGGCCGTCGCCGCTGCCCTGCAGATAGAATAGCAAGAAGCGAACGATCGGTACGACGCCAACGAACGCGATGACCAGACCAAGACCGACGAATGCACGCAGCGGATTATATGTCGTGTAAGCGCGTGCCATCGTGATGCCGGTGTTGATGATGAACCGCGGAATCGATGTGAACAGGCGCGACGGTCGTGTTGTTGCATTGGTGCGGATTGGCACACTCAGAATCGACAGCCGTTTGCGACCAGCCTGGATCAGCATGTCGGTGGTATAACTGAACTCGGTCGTAATATTGATCCTCTGCGCCGCGTCGCGGCTGATTGCTCGAAAGCCACTGACTGCATCGGAAATCCGCACATTGGCAAGGCGTTGAACGATCGCGCTGCCCAATTCCTGCAATCGGCGTTTGAGCGGGCCAAAATGCGCATTGTCCCCGACACCGCGATCCCCAACGACGATATCGGCGCGACCCTCCAGAATCGGCGCGACGATTTTGGCGATGTCTTCGCCGACATATTGGCCGTCGGCATCGGTGTTGACGATGATGTCGGCGCCCGCGGCGAGCGCCGCATCGATCCCCGAACGGAACGCCGCGGCGAGTCCGCGGTTGGTCCGATGGCGCACGACATGATGAACACCCCACATGCGAGCGACCTGCGCCGTATTGTCGGTGCTGCCGTCGTCAATGACCAATATCTCGATCGTATCGACGCCGTCGATCTTGCGGGGCAACGCGGCGAGTGTCGCGGGCAGGTCATCGGCTTCGTTCAGACAGGGGATCTGAATGACAAGTTTTGTCATGCCGCGTCCGATATCTGTGCGCGGTTCATCGATAGGAAAGGTACCAACGTGGCCAAAGCTTTCTGATCCATAAAATTCCCAGGAACCCTAATTGAATCGGTGCCTAAACGCTTGTGGTTAACGCAGACCTAACTCGCCCTCCGGTAGTCAAGAGCGATGCTCTTGGGAGGCCATCCACTATCGATCAGCGTTGCGCGCTTCGGCCGGGGCATTTGACGCGCGAGATAATTGTGTTTGCGAAGATGTTTATGTTATGTTCTTTCCATTGGAATAGGGAGAATAAGGATGAGTGATTCGACGCCCCGCGCCACCGGCCAATGCCACTGCGGCGCGATCCGCTATTCGATGACCACGACTGTGCAGCATCATGCGCTGTGCCATTGCAGCGATTGCCGCCGCCATGCGGGTGCGCCGATGGTGGGGTGGGCGCTGGTCGGGCAGGACGAGATCGAGATCACCGGCACGCCCAAAATCTATGCGTCGTCCGAACATGGTCGGCGCCATTTCTGCGGCGAATGCGGCACGGGGCTATTCTATACCAGCGAAGCCATTTTTCCTGGTCAGATCGACGTCCAGTCGGCGACGCTCGACGACCCCAGCCTGATCCCCGCGCAGGTGCAGATCCAGACCGCCGAGCGGATCGGGTGGATGGACAATCTGGGCAGCCTGCCCGCGTTCGAGCGCTATCCGCCGTTCGAATAGGGTACCGCGCGGATCCTCAGCGCAGCGTTGGCAGGCTGGGCGGCATCACCCCTCGCTCCGTGTCCGCCGTTGCTCGTCCCACCACGCAATGCGTTCGGCGATCCGCTTTTCGAACCCGCGATCGGTCGGCTGGTAATAAGTTTGGGCGCCCATGCCATCGGGCCAATAGTCGGCGCCTGAAAAGCCGCCCTCTGCATCATGATCATATTCATAGCCCGCGCCATAACCAAGGTCTTTCATCAGCTTGGTCGGGGCGTTGAGGATGTTCGCCGGCGGTGCGAGCGATCCGGTGTCGCGTGCCGATGCGAAAGCGGCCTTCTGGGCTGCATAGGCGGCGTTCGATTTGGGGGCGGTGGCGAGATAGAGGCACGCCTGCACGATCGCCAGCTCCCCCTCTGGCGAACCGAGAAACTGATAGGCATCCTTTGCGGCGAGGCATTGCACCAGCGCCTGCGGATCGGCGAGGCCGACGTCCTCGCTCGCAAAACGCACCAATCGCCGCAGCACATAGAGCGGCTCCTCGCCCGCGACGAGCATCCGCGCCATATAATAGAGCGACGCCTGCGGATCGGATCCGCGCAGCGCCTTGTGCAGCGCCGAAATCAGATTGTAGTGGCCGTCGCGGTCCTTGTCATAGACCGGCATCCGGCGGTGCAGGAACTGCGCGAGCGCGGCGGGATCGAGCGGGTCGGGGATCGCCGCGGCGAACAAAGTTTCGATCTGGTTGAGCAGGAAGCGACCGTCGCCGTCGGCGCTCGTGACCAGTGCGGCCCGGGCATCGTCGGTCACCGGCAGGGGGCGCCCGATGTCGGCCTCGGCGCGCACGACCAGCTGCTTCAGCGCATCCTCACCGAGCCGGTTCAGTACGAGCACCTGCGCGCGCGACAGCAGCGCGGCGTTCAGCGCAAAGCTGGGATTCTCGGTCGTCGCGCCGACCAGCACCACCGTGCCGCGCTCGACATAGGGCAGGAAACCATCCTGTTGGGCGCGATTGAAACGGTGAATCTCATCAACGAACAGCAAGGTCCGCTTGCCCGCTGCGGCCATTTTTTCGGCGTCGGCAAACGCCGTCCGCAGATCCGCCACGCCCGAGAAGACCGCCGACAACGCCGAGAAGCGCATCCCGACCGCTTCGGCGAGCAGCCGCGCGATCGTCGTCTTGCCGGTGCCCGGCGGCCCCCACAGGATGATCGACGACAATTGCCCCGCCGCAACCATGCGCCCGATCGTGCCTTCGGGGCCGGTCAGATGCTCCTGCCCGACAACATCGGCCAGCGTGCGCGGGCGGAGCCGCTCGGCGAGCGGCATCGGGCCGGTCGCACCGCTTTGGCGCTGGGTCGGAGCGTCGCCGCCGAATAGATCCCCGGCCACGATGACCTTAGCCCCCGCGCCGCTGTTTCTGACGGATCAGGCGCAGATAGGTGTCGGCGACCGCATGGTTGATCGCGCCCCATTGATAGGCGCCGCTTTCCGCCACCGCCGCCGCGCCATGCTCGGCGCGCAGCGGGATGTCTCGGCAATAGCGCTGGAGATGATCGGCAAAGCCGCTGATCGAACCGGGCGACACAAGATAGCCGGTGCGGCCGTGCTTGACGATGCTGGCGCTGCCGGTGGCGCGCGCTGCGACGACCGGAAGCCCGCACGCCATCGCCTCCAGCGTGACATTGCCAAAGGTCTCTGTGACCGACGGGTTGAAGAAGATGTCGCACGACGCCAGCGCGTGCGCGAGATCTTCGCCGCCCTGAAACCCGATAAAACTGGCATTCGGCAATCGCGATTCGAACCATTCGCCCGCCGGACCTTCGCCGATGACGACCACTTTGTGCGGCACCCCGCGCCGCGCCAGCACGTCGATAGCATCGGCGAAAACGTCGAGCCCCTTTTCCATCACCAGTCGGCCGAGGAAAGCGATCGCCGGGACATCGTCCTCGACGCCGAGCGCGCGGCGCCACGCCATGTCGCGGCGCCCCGGGTTAAAAATCCCCTGCTCGACACCGCGGGTCCATATCCCGATGTCGTAATTCATCCGCTGATCGCGCAGCACCTGCGCGAAGCTTTCCGACGGCGCGATCAGCGCATCGCATTTCCGGTACAGCTTGCGCAACCACGCGACCATCAAGGGTTCGAGGAAGGACAGGTTGTAATAGCGGACATAGGTTTCGAAGCGCGTGTGCACTGAACAGGCCACCGGAAGCCGTCGACGCCGCGCCCATGCCGCCGCCTGCCGCGAGACGCGATCGGGGCTGGAGATATGGAGGATGTTCGGCGCGAAGGCGGCGATGTCCTGTCGCACCCGCGACGAGAAGGACATGGGAATACGATATTCACTGCGACCGGGAATCGCAAAGGACGGCACGCTGACCAGATCGCCGGTCGGCTCAAAAGCCGGATTGGCGATCGTCGGTGAATAGACACGCACCGCGGCACCATGGGCCAAAAGATAGCCAACAAGGCGGTTGAGCGCCTTGTTGGCGCCGTCGGTGGTCATGTTGTAATTGCCGCTGAACAGGGCGATGCGCAGGTCGGAGACGTCCATCGCGCCTGCGCTAACCCCCTCGCCGCGCAAACGCAACGCCGCCGTCAGGCCATGATGCTGTACGGTTCGCCCGGTTTCTGTCGGCACATCCGCTTTGCCACGCGCGTTTCCTCACCCTCGACGATCGCGATGTCGGTGATCGACAGGCATCTGCTGCCATTGGGTTCGGTGTTGAGCGCGGTGATCGTCGACGATCCCGCCACCCCTTCGCGCGTCGGGCTGGTCCATTTGGCGGTAGCGCCGACCTCTTCTTTCTTGGTCACCGCGACAGTCGCCTCGGCGGCGACCTTCTGTTCCTTTTCGTCGAGCTGGCATGCAATCTCGGCGACCAGCACCGCACCGAACAGCCCCGACACCGCGGTGCCGATGCCTTTCAGCCCCGCCGCACTGCCTGCGACGCCGCCGATCAACCCGCCCAGCGCGCCGCCGCGCTTGCGCGCACGCTTGCATTTGGCGTCGGGGTTGGCGCCGTCAGCGCGCTTCGTCTCGTCACCCTTTTGCTTGGGCTTATCGGCGTTTTCGGGGGCCGCGACCGTGGCCACCGCGGCGGGCGCCGGATAGCCGTTGCAACCGGTGTTGAAACAGAAACGGTCGGCCAGATAGGCTCGGTCGGTCTGATATTGCGCCTCCATGCCACGATAAGCGACAAGATTTTCCCCTTCGGGATTGGAGGCTGCATGTTCAGCCATCACGGTCTGGAAGAAACGATATTGGGTGTCCGCCGAATAGCGTTTGTTGGCGCCAACCTGGGTCGAATAGAGTGCCGACAAGGCATCCTGATAGATGATCATCGCCTGTCGATAAGGCAGCATCGTCTGACTATAATATTTGTCGATCGCGACGGTGCAGCGGTTGATGGCTGCGGCCTGGTCGAACGGCTCTTTCGTCTTGCGGTAATCCTCGCGGCAACCCGGATAGCTGCCGGTATCGAGCGTCGGTCGTGTCGGCAGCGCGGGCAGCGGCGGTTCGGCGACCACGGGCGGGACATAGGCTTTGTTGCCCTCGCCCGGTGCGCCCTGCAACGCGGCGGCGGCACCGCTGGACAGCAACACCGCCCCGATGACGATAAGCGCCGCGTGTTGCCGCAACCTGGTCCGCATGTCCTGTTCCCCCACCCCTGTACGTCAAAGGCTAGGCCTGATTAATCGCCCCCACAAGCTTGGTCAGTGACGCTGCTCATAACGCCAAGTGCCAGCGACCGATATTGTTCTGGCGCAGTGGGTGGATTAGAGTCAGGGTCGAATTGGGAGGGGTGGTAATGCGCAGTTGGATCAAATCGCTCACCGCACTCGCCGCGATGCTGGCATGTACCGCCGCGACCGCGTCGGGCATGGACCCCGACAATCCGACCTGCCCCGCCAAACCCAATTGGTCCGATTACAAAACGATGGTGCTGACCCCGTTCAAGCGCAGCGGCGAAACGGTGCTGCTGGCCGAAGGCCGCGTCGATAGTGAGCTGCCCGCGCGGCTGGAAAAGGTGCTCACCGATAATCCGTCGATCAGCGAAATCTGGATCCGTTCACCCGGCGGCGATTCGCGCGCCGGCAATGCCGCGGGCTTGCTGATCCGCAAGTTCAGCAAAGAGCGCCAGATGATCACCCGCATCCCGGCAGGGTGGACCTGTTTCAGCGCGTGCAATTTCGTCTTCATGGGCGGCCGCGCCCGCACGATCGATCCCGGCGGCCATTTCATGGTCCATATGTTCACGATGACCGGCGACAAGGACGCGATTCAGTCGAGCGTCGCGCTGGGCACTGAATCCACCACCGAACTGATCAGCGATGTCGAGCGCGAAGCGGCGCTGATGGCGACCGAGGACAATGATCTGCTCATCCGCCTCGACGTCTCGCGCGATCTGCTGTCCGACATCATGTACCGGCAGAAAGCGGTCGCGACGGATAGCGACCGCTCGACGCGTCGCTGCCTGACGCGGAAAGAGGCGCTGAAATACAACGTCGTCAATATCGACGATTAGTCACCGGTTTCGGACGGTGCTTCCAGATTGACTACCACCGGCGGATGCAGACGCAGGCGATGGACGCGGCGCTCGTCGGCCTCGGTCACCTCGATCCGCCACCCGCTGGAGTGAAGCAGGATCTCGCCGACTTCGGGAACATGGCCCGCGAGCACGGCGGCAAGGCCGCCGAGGGTATCAACATCTTCGTCGATCTCGGCAAGCCGCGGGTCGATCGCCTCGCCAACATCGTCGAGCTCGGCGCGCGCATCGGCGTTCCAGCAGCCGTCGTCGCCGGGGGTGAACATCGCGGTGGGCTCGTCGTCATGCTCGTCCTCAATCTCGCCGACGATTTCCTCGACCAGATCCTCGATCGTCAGCAACCCTTCGGTGCCCGAATATTCGTCGATCACGATCGCCAGATGGGTGCGCTTGGCGCGCATTTCGGCGAGCAGGTCGAGCACGCCCATCGACTGCGGGACATAGAGCGGCTGGCGGATCAGGTCGAGCAGCGGCGGCGGCGGGCGTCCCTCGGCGAGCACCGCGAACACATCCTTAACGTGGATCATTCCGACCACTTCGTCGAGATTTTCCCGGTAAACCGGCAGGCGGCTGTGCCCCGCCTCGGCGAATTGCGCGACGATTTCGTCGAAGCTGGCGCTTTCGGGGATCGCGATGATGTCGGCGCGCGGGACGGCGACGTCGTCGACCGTCTGTTCGCCGAAATGGAGCAGGTTGCGCAGCATCTTGCGCTCGATCGGCGACATATCGCCGACAATATTGCTGCCGCGCCGATCCTGCCCCTCTTCCTCGGCCTCGTCGATGACCTCTTCGATCTGCTCGCGCAGCGACGGTTCCTTGTCGCCGCCGAACAGCAATGTCCGAAGCCCGGCCCACAGGCCGGACCTACTGTCCTCTTCCGATCGGGTCGAAGACCCTTGGTCGTCGGGCATATTTGTCGTGGTTCCTCAGTTAATCCTGATCCGCATATGGATTGGCGATGCCCAGCGATGCAAGCGCTTTCACTTCCAATGCCTCCATTGCCCCGGCGCTGGCGTCGTCGCCATGATCATAGCCGACCAGATGCAGCGTGCCGTGAACGATCAGATGGGTCGCATGGTCGGCGATCGAAATTGCCTTTTCCTCCGCTTCGCGCGCGCAGGTTTCGCGCGCCAGCACGATGTCGCCGAGCAGGATTTCGCCATCATCGCTGTTGGCGAGGCCTTCGAGCAGATCATCCTGCACTTGCGGAAAGGACAGCACATTCGTGGGTTTGTCCTTGCCGCGAAAATCGCGGTTGAGCGTCTGAACCTCGGCATCGTCGGTCAGCCGCACCGCAACCTCGACCAGCGGGGCCGCCTGGGCAAGCGAGGCAAACGGCGTCAGCGCGAGCGCGGCGGCGACCGCTTCCGCGGCGCGCTCTTCCCAATCGAGCGCGTCGGGCCATGGGTTGGCTTCATGGGTTTCGACGCTCAGCACGCAATGTCTCGCGACAGGGAAATGTCGGAAAACTGCGCAACTTCACTCGCAATTTGCGTTTTCAGGGCGGGGTTTGCGCTCGTAGGATCATCGTTGAAGCTCATGCCCATCCGCTACCGCGGCGCGAGAATGTAGGACAGCGTTTTTTCCGGTTCCGGTTAGGGGTGATTTGAGGTGGGGAGCGGTCATCATCCTCCCTGTGGCGAAGCCATGGGGAGGTGGCAGCGCGAAGCGCTGACGGAGGGGCTTTGGCGCACCGTCGTCGCCCCTCCACCATCGCCTGCGGCGACGGTCCCCCTCCCCATCGCTGCGCGACAGGGAGGATCGCTCAACGCCGCCGCCCACCGCCCTCAATGCACATGCGCCAGCTTGTCGGGATTGCGCATCACATAGATGCCGACCACCTTGCCGTCCTCGATCTCCAGCGCGGTGGTTTGCAGCTTGCCGTCAGCCTCGCGGGTGACGAAGCCCGGCAGGCCATTGATCGTCCCGGCGTGGACCAGCGTCGACCCATATTTGCCGAACAGCACTGCCAGGCTGCGGTGCAGCTTGAGCACGATGTCATAACCGAACACCGGCTCGGTCACCGCCGGACGCTTGCCGCCGCCGTCGGACCACAGGCCGACATCGGCGGCGAGCATCGCGCCGAGCGCCGCCATGTCGCCGCTGCGCGAGGCGGCGAAAAAGGCGTTGGCGATCTGGAGCCCCTGCTCTTTCTCGAGCTTGTAGCGCGGGCGCGCGTCGCGGACGTGGGTGCGGGCGCGCGCGGCGAGCTGGCGCGTTGCGGCGGGATCACGATCGATCGTCTTTGCAACCTCGTCGAATTCGACGCCGAACACATCGTGGAGCAGGAAGGCGGCGCGTTCGAGCGGCGACAGGCGTTCGAGCGCGAGCATCAGCGGCAAGGTGACGTCGTCAGCATCCTCCTCCTCGACCAGGGGATCGGGAAGCCAGGGACCGACATAGGTCTCGCGTTGGCGGCGCGCCGATTTGATCTGGTCGAGGCAGAGCCGGGTCACGGTGCGGCGCAGGAACGCCGCGGTGTCGCGCACGTCGGCGCGGTCGGTGCCGAGCCAGCGGATGAAGGCGTCCTGCACCACATCCTCGGCATCGGCAACCGAACCGAGCATGCGGTACGCAACGCGGGTGAGCAGCGGACGCAGCGGGTCGAAACTGACCGCTGCGTCCGCTGCGTCATGGGAACCCGGTCGGGTCATCAGGCCGCCTTGGCCGCCGGAACGTCGAGCCACAGGCCGAAACCCACCGCGAGGCGGTTCCAGCCATTGATGATGTTGATCATCAGCGTCAGCTTCACCTGTTCCTCCGCCGTGAAATGCGCTTCGAGCCCGTCTTTGGCGCCCTGTTGTGTGTGGCCTTCGGACAGGCGGGTCAAGGCGTCGGTCCACGCCAGCGCAGCGCGTTCGCGCGGGGTATAGACGGGCGCTTCATGCCAGGCAGCGAGCAGATAGATACGCTGCTCGGTCTCGCCCTTGGCGCGCGCTTCGGCGGTGTGCATGTTGATGCAATTGGCGCAAGCGTTGAGGATCGAGGCGCGGATTTTCACCAGTTCGATCAGGCTCGGCTCCAGGCTGTCCTGGACCGCAAGGCTGACGCCCATCCACTGTTTCATCAGCTGCGGCGCGGCGGCGAAGGGGTCGGTTACGACGGTCATCATCTGTCTCCTTTGGTTGGTTTGTACCGACTTGACGAGACAGGATCGGCGGGTGTGACATGGCGCGCGAAAAAATGTCGCGCGGGCGCAAAAATCCGGTAGCCTGCCCGCATCGACAATGATGAGGAGGGGTCCAATCATGAAGTTTCTCGATGGTTTCGGCGAACAGGCCTATGCGCTGCTGCGCATCGTCGCGGGTCTGTTGTTCATGGCGCATGGGGTGCAGAAATTCTTCAACTTCCCCGCCGCCTTTCCCTATCCGTTGACTCCGATGCTGCAAGCCGCAGGCGCGATCGAGCTGATCGCCGGCGCACTGATCGCCATCGGCCTGCTCACCCGTCCCGCGGCGTTTATCGCCAGCGGCATGTCGGCGGTCGGCTATTGGGTGGCGCACGGGACGCAAAGCCCCTTCCCGATCGCCAATGGCGGCGAGACGATTGCGCTTTACTGCTTCATCTTCCTGTTCATCGCGACGCGCGGCGCCGGAATATGGAGTGCCGACGCCGCGATGAAAAAATAGCGCTGCTTCAGCCGAGCCCGCCCGACTGACTGATGCGCCACATCAGGCGATCGAACAGCCGGTCGGACAGCACCGAACGCAGAAACAGGAAAAATGGTGCGCCGCCGCCAGTTGCATAGCGAGGGCGCGGATTGCGCGACGTTGCCGCGCGAGCGATCGTTTCCGCCACCACTTCTGGCGGCGAAGCGAATTTGCCGGCATCAGCGCTCGCCAGCATCACCGCGTGGCGGCGTGCGTAGGGGCCGTAGGCGCCATCGCCCGATCGTTCCAACAGACTTTCATGGGCGATGCCGCTCCATTCGGTCCGGATCGCGCCGGGTTCGATCACCACGACCCGGATTCCAAAGGGTTTGAGTTCGAGGCGCAGGCAATCGCTAAGACCTTCGACCGCAAATTTAGTGGCATGGTACCAGCTGCCGAACGGCTCGCCGAATTTGCCGCCGATCGAGCTCACGTTGACGATCGTGCCCGCGGCGGCGACGCGCATCATCGGCACCGCTAGCTGGCAGAGCCGCGCGAGCCCGAACAGATTGACTTCGACCTGACGCCGCGCCTCGTCCATCGGCACATCTTCGAGCGCACCATAGCTGCCATAGCCGGCATTGTTGACCAACAGGTCGATACGTCCCGCCTGCCCCCGGATACTGTCGATCGCGGCGACGATCGATGCGTCATCGGTCAGGTCGAGCGACAGCAACTCAGCGCCTTCGTCGGCGAGCGGCTGCATCCGGTCGAGGCGGCGCGCGGCCGCAAAAACGCGCCAGCCATCTTTCAGGAGTCGGCGAACGGTGGCTTCGCCAATTCCGGCGGATGCGCCGGTCACCAGGGCGGTTCTTGTCATGATCATGCTCCTCTTGCGTCGGTGGAGCAGCTCCTATAAGTGTGGACCATAGTCCATGGTCAAGGGATAAATGATGCTGATTTCCGAATTTGCGCGCCGCGTTGGCTTAAGCGTTGATACGGTGCGCTTTTATATTCGCAAAGGGCTGCTCCAGCCTAAAACGGGAATGAAGGGCGGGTCCAACCCGTATCAATTGTTCCGCGAGACCGATCTGGAAGCCGCGCGGATCATCCGCATGGCGCAGAGCCTGGGGTTTTCGTTACGCGAAATCGCAGCGCTGGCGGCGGAGTATAATAGCGGCCGGATGACGACCGAACGTAGTCTGGAACTGATGCGGATGCAGCTGGCGCGGCTGGAAGAAAAGTCCGCACAGCTCGATGCGATGGTCAGCTACACACGCGCCAAAGTGACTTGGCTGGAAAGCGGGCAAGAGGGGCCGGAACCGGCATTCGGCAGCTTCGAGGGATGTATGGAAGCGCGCGCGCCGATCGAAATGGCAGACGGGCGCATGACCGGTTCGCTCGCCGCATGATCGGCTTGCCACTCGAAGTTGCGGGCTTCCCATGGTGAAGGTCGTCACAGCTTGCGGGTATTCGCCTCGATCAGTTTCTTCGCCTCGGCGATGGCTTTGGCGGTGGTGAGTTTCTTGTCCTGCACCTCGTCAGCCATCTCGAGGAGGCGACCGCTGATCACGGTGCCGGTCTGGGCTTCCTCGTTGATCGTGATACCGCCTTTGGTGGCGGCGACGCGATCCCATTCGGCGCGCACCGCGGCCCAATAGTCCTTCGTCGCAGCCCAATAATCGTCGGCGGCCTTCACGTCATATTGGTCATATTTGATATAGGTGTTGAGGACATATTCCTGAACGATCGGGACCAGTTTGCCGTCCTTCGTTCCCATCTTGGTGTTGTCCTGCCAATGGACCCAGCCGTCGGGGCTCGGCTGGTGGCGGTTGATCGACAGATAGCGGTCGTAAACGGGGTTCCGCACCGCATCGCGGCGCGCGAGCGGGCGCCAGGTCCAGCTCGAACGCCAGCGGCGAACACCGCCCTGTGTCTCGAACTGACCCCAGCCGCCATAACGCGGGCTGTCGTCGACCTGATACACCGTCTGCGACCAGCGCCCGGTGCGCATGCGTTCGGGGACATCTTCCCACGTCCAGACGTTGCGATCCGAATAGACGAGCAGCTTGGCAGGCTCATATTCCCAATCCTGCCGCCAATGTTTTATGATCATGCCCTTGTCGTCGTCAGTCGTGATGACGAGCAGGTGCTGGAGGACGATCTTGCGCCCTGTATCCTCGATCACGCGCACGACCTCGTTGCCACCCGAACGCTTGGGTTCGAGCACTTCGTACTCGGGATCCCAGCGCGTCGATTCCTGCATGTTGAAGCTGACGCGGTAATTGCCCGCCATCGCGAGGATATCGGCGCGGTCCTGTTCGAAATTGGCCGCGGCTTGTTGGGCGGCGATCGGCGGATGCGCCGACGCGGCAACAGGGAGCGTAGCCGAAAGCAGCAAAGCGGCGGCGAGATTGCGGATGGTTTTCATGGGGTGCAGTCCTTCGGTTGATCAGAAACGGAAGCTGAGCGACACGGACGCGTTGCGGCCGGGCTGGGTATAGGCGTCGGTGACGGTCGAGGTGGACGCGAGGCCGCGGACGTCGCTCCACCAGGCATATGTCTTGTCGAGGATGTTGAAGACCCCGGCGCGCAGCGTCAGCCCGTCGACGATGCGGGCGAACGCCGTCGCATCGAGGATCGTAAAGGCATCGGGACGGAAGCAGTCGGGGGTGCAGATGCCGGTGGTGCGCGATGCGCTGACGCGGGCGCTGTGCGTCATGATGACCTGGCCGCCAAAACGCCCCTGCGCTTCGCGATAGCCGACCCCGGCGACGAGCTTAAGCGGGTCGATCGTCGATAGCGGCGCGCGCCCGCCCGCGGGATCGATCACATCCCCCTTGGCATAGGATAGAGCGAGCGTCGCATACAGGCCGGACGACGCTCGCCCCTCGAACCGCGCCTCGGCCCCTTTGACCCGGACGCGATCGAGATTCACGAATTGATAGAGGATGGGGTTGGCGATTGTCCCGGCGCCGCCAATCTGTTCCTGACTGATGAAATCGTTGTAGCGCGCCGAAAAGCCGGTGACGTCGAGGCTGACCGCGTCGCTTGCAAAGCGGATGCCGCCCTCGACGCTTTCGCTGCGTTCGGGGCCAAGATCGGGATTGGGGATCGAGCGGTAGGAAAAGAAGGGCGAGGTCAGGTTTTCGAAGAACTGGTTGACCTGCCCCGGCTCGGGCGCCTTGAAACCGGTCGCATAATTGGCGAACAGCCGCACCTGATCGGTGATTTTCCACACAGCGCCGAATTTCGGCGACAGGCGCGAGCCATCCTGCTTCGCCCCGGCGAAGGTCGGCAGCAGCGGGTCGTCGTCGGGCGACAAATCATACCAGTCGAAGCGCAGCGCCGGATAGAGCAGCAGGCGCCCGTCGGCGATCGCGATTTCGTCGCCGACGAACAGTCCGGCGCGGGTGAAATCGGTGCTGGGGAAAGCGCGGGTCGGATAGGTCTCGCCCGCCGGCGGCACGGTGCCGCCGCGCAGGCCGCGCTGGCGCGTCTGGCTGACGTCGCCGCCGAACACGAGGCGGTGGGCGATCGCGCCGGTGGTGAAATCGGCGCGCGCGTCGGCCGACGCGCCGAAAACGCGATTTTCGAAGGTGTTGAGGCGGGTGCGATCCGGGAGGGTGGTGCGGTCTTCCTCGGTATATTGGCGGTCCTCACCATCCTGCCAGTACAGCGCGACGCGCGCGAAATCGATCGCCCCCTCGCCTTCCCAGCTCCAGTCAAGCGAGACGCGCTTGCGGGTTCCGCTGTCGAAGCCTTCGAGCCGGTCGACCGAAGCGCTGAGGCCCGAGAGGCCGTTGGTGTAGAGGTGCGTGTCGAGATATTCGCCGGTCAGGCGCAGCTTGTGGCCGTTCGCGGGGTCGTAAACGAGGCGCACGAGCGCCGCGTCGGAGCGGCCGTCCTGCGGATTGGGCCGCGTCCGCGCAGCGCCGGTGCCGCCGACCGTCCCCTGATTGTCGAGTTCCTGATAATCGCGGCGGGTGTAGGCCGCCATCGCCGACCAGTCGCCGCTGCGTCCGGCGAGGATCGCGGTTTCGCTGAACTCCCTGTCGGCGCTGCTGTACGCGGCGCGGAGCAGGCCGCCAACGGTCTTGCCTTCCTCAAGGAAGTCCGCGGGATCGGCGGTGATGAAGCTGACCGCGCCCGCGAGACCGTCGCTGCCGTAGAGCGCCGACGAGGGGCCGCGCAGGATCTCGACCGATTTGATCAGACCGAGATCGACATAGTCGCCGCGCCCCGACGCCTGCGCGCCAAAGCTGAAACCGTCGGGGACGCGCACGCCATCGACCTGGATCAGGACGCGGTTGCCGCCGATGCCGCGGATGTTGAAGCTGTCGTTGCCCGCGCGGCCGGTGGCACCGAGCGCCGCGCCGAAGCGCGCGGGCTGCCGCTGGACGCTGACCCCGGGTTCGAAGCGGACAAGGTCGCGGATGTCGGTGACCAGCTCGTCGGCGATCTGTTCGTCGCTTTTGACGGTGACGGTGACCGGAATATCCTCGGCCTTCACCGCGGTGCGCGTCGCGGTGACGACAATCTGGCTCTTGCGCGCCGCCCAATAATCGCCGTCATTGTCCTGCGCAAAAACCGGCGTGGCGGTCGCAGCGAGCGCGAGGCCCAGCGCGGTGCCGGTGGCAAGGCGGATCGTGGACGGCGAACGATCGATAGTCAAAATGCTTCCCCTGATTGATTGCGAGTGATTCGCAATAGCGTCGCTCTAGGCACGCGAAATCAGAGGGTCAAGTTTTATGCTATTGCGACTCGTTATTATTTTAACAGCACGCCGATTGACGCGCGCCGTTGCTTTCCCAACGCCGTCATCGGGGGGACTTTTGGATGGCGCATCTCGCTAAATCGGCTTCAGCGCCAAAACACTGTGATGGCGCGACGCCGGTTCGAAATAATCGAAGACCGATGATAGCGCCGATCGCTGCGCGCCATTACCGCTGGGGTTGCGGCGCGCACTGGCTTTGATCGCCGGCTCGGCAGGCGGCCGCCGAAGCCTCCCATTTCGCGCGCGCCTCGCTCGCCCGGCGATTATTCTCGGTAATCAACGCCTCGCGATCGGCCAGCGCTTTGCGATAGGCGGCCTCTTTCGCCGCCTGTTCGTCGGTAATCGCTTTCTTGCGCGCTTCATAGGCCTGGATTTCGCGTTTGGCGGCAGCGGCCTGTTCGCTATTCAGCGACTGGACCGCTTGCGACGGCTGCGCTGGCTCGGGCGGCGTAACGGCCGACGGCGGTTTGCGTGCCGCGGCACCCGCCCCCGCCTTGGTGTAGGAATAGCTGTTAGACGTGCCGCGTTCGCGCAACGTCTTGGTCTCCGGGTCGATCACGAGTTCGCAGGCGGTTTCGACCATCTTGAAATCGGGCCGACCGTTGATGGTCGTGCGCTGCGAGGCATAGCATTTCGCGGTATAAACGCAGGCCGATTTCATCCGCATGCTGGTGTATTTATTCTGCCCGCGCACCCAATTTTCGGGATGATCATCCATGCTGCCGGTGCCGCCAACCCCTTGGGTGCCCGCGCCGCGAATGGTCACGCGCGCACCGTCAGAGCGGTCCCAGCGGCCGTTGAAGTCGGCGGGGGTGCAGGTTTTTGGCAGGGCAGCAGCGGCCCCGCGCAGCCAGCGGCCGGGGGCGCCCGCTACCGCCTGCGCATCGAGCTGGTCCGCATAGATTTGATAGCCGCCATCTTTGACAAAATACGCCCGTTCATTGATAAAACGCACCGCACCGCCTTTGGTGTCTATCAAGGCGGCGCTACGCGATACGCCGCCATCGCGCATTCCGATAACCATAGGTATCAGGCACCGGTCTTTTCCGGCGGCGTAGGCCTTGTCATCGGTAAACATCGGCGTCGGCACTGTGCCGAGCAGCCTCTTGTGGGCCGGATAGGTGGTGAAATCTCCACGATAGCGCTTCTGGTTGCCACCATGGTTGGCAACGCCCCCGGTCGACATGGCAAAGGTCACCGCATGGCCGGTCTTGGCCAGCGCCGCATTCTCGGCGCGCCATGGGCCCTTGAGCAAGTCCGTAGTGCAATCGGAAGCCTTCGTGGGCGTGCTTGCCGATTTCGGCCGCGGCACGATGAGAGTGGCAGCGATTCCTACGGTCCAGACCGAACTTTGTAAGGTTGGGCCATGACTCAGCACGCAATCTGTTACAAACGCCCCGGTTGGCAAACGCTTGTCCGTGGTTGCAGCATATACATTGTCGACCGCGGTGATCACACTGGGACACAAACCGCTTGCGGCCGTCACCGGCGGTGGCAAATGATTAGAGTCTAGAAACACGCCCCGGTTTGGAAATCGCTTGGCACCCGACAGACCTTCTGCAAAATCGTTCAAATTGACCGGAGGTACTATGTCTGAAGGTAAGTTTCTACCGCGATAGGTCCATTCAAGGGTAAAGTTGAGAATATAATATTCCCCATTTTTTGGGATTACAGAAGAATATCTTGGATCATCCAATCGACCGGACATATTTATATATCCATTAGGATATCCGCTGACTCTGGTTGATTTACTCAAGTAACACGTATAATTACCGCTTCCGCCGTTCTCAAACGTTTTCAATAAAATTGCATTATCAATGCAATATTTGTTGGTTGCAATTTCTGATTCGCTAGGAGCCCAGAAAGGAGCGCCGCTGCTTTGTGCGGCTGCTGGGCCCAAAGCATTCAGGAACGCCAGGCAAAGCGAAAAGGCCGCAAAAATCAGTAAAGCGAGTAATTTGCTATAAGGCCTCATGGTGGCCCCCCGACGCGCTCTGATCATAAGTCCCTTCCCCCGGACGCAACACTCAACAACACCGCCCCCGACTGATATGCAGCATCGGCAGGAATACGCCAAGGGGAGCAAGCCTTTGGTGGCGCTTACCCCCCACCCTTCAAAGCATCCGGCCCTTCATAGGCATCGACGATCCGCCCGACGATCGGGTGGCGGACGACGTCAGCGCTGGTGAAGTAGCTGACGTTGATGCCCTCGACGCCTTCCAGGCGGCTGACCGCGTCGGCCAACCCCGACGACGCCGGGATCGGCAGATCGACCTGTTTGGGGTCGCCGCACACGACCATGCGGCTGTTCACCCCAAAGCGGGTCAAGAACATCTTCATCTGCGGGATCGTCGTGTTCTGTGCTTCGTCGAGGATGATGAAGGCATCGGCCAGCGTCCGCCCGCGCATGAAGGCGAGCGGCGCTATCTCGATTTCGCCGCTGGCGATGCGGCGCTCGACCTGTTCGGCGGGCAGGCAATCGTGGAGCGCATCGTAGAGCGGGCGCAGATAGGGATCGACCTTTTCCTTCATGTCGCCGGGCAGGAAGCCGAGCTTTTCGCCCGCCTCGACCGCGGGGCGAGAGAGGATCAGGCGCTGGACGCTACCAGTGATCAGCTGCGCCACCGCCTGCGCGACCGCGAGATAGGTCTTGCCCGTCCCCGCCGGACCGAGCGCGAAGATGATGTCGTCGCGCGCCAGCGCCTTCATATAGGGAACTTGCGACGGGGCGCGCGGCACGATTGTCTTTTTGCGCGTGCGGATCATCACCGTCGGCGCTTCGTCCTTGTCGTGGCGGATGATGCCCGCGAGCGTCGGCTGCGCCGACATCGCGATCACCCCGTCGACCATCCCGGCGTCGACCTCCTGCCCCTGTTCGATACGGTTGTAGAGATCGACGAGCACGTCGCGGGCGCGCGCCGCGGCTTCGGCCTCGCCCTCAATCTGCACCCGGTTGCCGCGCGCCGAAATATAGACGCCCAGCCGGTTTTCGATGCCGACCAGGTTGCGGTCGAACTCGCCAAACAATATGCCCAACAGCTGCGTTCGCTCAAATTCCGCGGTCAGTCGGACGCGGTCGCCGGGTTCGGCGGGGGTCGAGGCGGTCAGCGGGCGTTTGGACATATGGGCAAGTCACCTATGCTAAGAATGATCCTGTGTACTCCCGCAAAGGCGGGAGTCCATCACCGATAGTTTCGGAATTCGACGGAAGGCGACGGAGTGTGCCTTCGTGGAGACAGCTTCCGCCAGTCGCACTAGGCGACGGCTTCCATCAGCGCTTCAGCGGCAACGCTGTTGGCCCCGGCCGATACGATCCGCACGTCGATCATGTCGCCGATCGCAAGCCCCGGCGCGATCACATGCGCCGATTGCAGCCACGGCGTCTTGCCGATCAGCTGACCTTCCAGCTTGCCCTTGCGTTCGAGGAGCAGCCGCGTCGTGCTGCCGACGCTCGCTTCATTAAACGCCTGCTGCTGTTCGTTGAGCAGCGCCTGCAAGCGCTGAAGGCGATCGTTCATCACCTCTTCGGAAATCTGGTCGTCCATCGTCGCGGCGGGGGTGCCGGGGCGGCGCGAATATTTGAAGCTGTACGCCATCGCGTAGCGCGTCTGGTGGATCAGATCGAGCGTCGCCTGAAAATCCGCCTCGGTTTCGCCGGGGAAGCCGACGATGAAATCGCCCGAGATCGCGATGTCGGGGCGCACCGCGCGGACGCGCTCGATGACGCGCAAATAACTCTCGCTGCTATGGCTGCGGTTCATCGCCGCGAGGATGCGGTCGCTGCCCGCCTGCACCGGCAGGTGGAGGAAGGGCATCAGCTTGTCGACCTCGCCATGCGCCGCGATCAGCCCTTCGGTCATGTCGTTGGGGTGGCTGGTGGTGTAGCGGATGCGCTCCAAGCCATCCTCGCGCGCCAGCTCGCGGATCAGGCCGTCGAGGCCGATGGTGCGACCCTTGTCGTCTTCGCCGTCCCACGCATTGACGTTCTGACCGAGCAAGGTGATCTCGCGCGCGCCTCCCGCGACCAAGGCGCGTGCCTCGTCGATCAGGTCCGTAAACGGGCGGCTGATTTCGGCGCCGCGCGTGTAGGGAACGACGCAGTAGGTGCAGAATTTGTCGCAGCCTTCCTGCACGGTCAGGAACGCGGTCGGTCGCTGGCCTGCGGCGCGGCCCGGCAACGCGCCGAACTTGCTCATCGCAGGCATGTCGAGATCGACCGCCTTCTCGCCGCGCGCGGCGCGGGCGAGCAGGTCGGGCAGACGGTGGTACGCCTGCGGACCGACGACGACGTCGACGGTGGGCGCCCGGCGCGCGATTTCGGCGCCCTCGGCCTGCGCGACGCAGCCCGCGACCGCGATGGTCGGGCGGCTGCCGTCGGCGCGCTTCAACCGGCCGATGTCCGAATAGACTTTCTCGGCCGCCTTTTCGCGGATGTGGCAGGTGTTGAGCACGACCAGGTCTGCGTCGGCACCGTCCGCCGCAGCAACATAGCCTTCGGCGCCCAGCATCTCGGCCATGCGCTCGCCGTCATAGACGTTCATCTGGCAACCGAAGGATTTGACGTGGAAGGTCTTGGCAGGATTGGGTTGGGAGTCGGATTTCATCGGCGCGCTATAGGCGATGCCGCGGCGCGGCGGAAGCCGCCGCGAGCGCATCGGCAATGGCGGCCCTAGCCGCCTCATTGATGACCTTACGGTCGTGCTCGGCCTGATCGGGCAGCGGTTCGAGATAGTGGATGGTCAGCGCGATCGGTCGCTTGCGCGCGAGCAGCCGTTTGAAATTATCGAGCCCCGATTCGGGGTCGAGCCAGGCGATGTCACTCGCCTCCGCCCCATAGTCGAGCAGCACCGGCTGGACCTGCAAATTGGGCGGGGTCGGGATGATCGCCTGGAACAGCGAGGCGCGGAAGGGCAACAGGCCGTCACCGGGACCGGTGGTCCCTTCAGGAAACAACGTCACCGGGCGACCGCGCGCAAGGGCGTCGCGCAGGCTGTTCGCCTGATTGTGAATGTCGCGTTTCGCGTCGCGCTGCACATAGATGGTGCTGTTCTGATCGGCGAGCCAGCCGACAACGGGGGTTGTTTTCACTTCCGCCTTCGACACGAAAGCCGAACGCGCCGCGCCGCCGAGCGCGAGAATGTCGAGCCAGCTGACATGGTTCGATACGAACAGCACGTCGCGGCGCAGCCGTTTGCCTGTCGTCTTGATCCGCAAACCCGCTATCCATCCGGCGGCGTTTAGGAACGCCATGACCATCGGCGAAGGCCGACCCACGGCGCGGTAGAGAAGGTGCGGGACGATCAGGAACAGCAGCGCCAGCACCATCAGGGTCAGGCGGGCGACCGTCCGCCAGGTGATCGCGGCGCGATCAGTCGCGCTTGCGATCGAGGGCGACACCATAAAGCTCCATACGATGGTCGACCAGGCGGAAGCCCAGCCGTTCGGCGATCACCTTTTGCAACGCTTCGAGTTCGGGATCGACAAATTCGACCACCTTGCCCGTTTCGACGTCGATCAGATGATCGTGATGCGCCTCGGGCGCGGCTTCGTAGCGCGATCGGCCGTCGCCGAAATCGTGGCGGTCAAGGATCCCCGCCTCTTCGAAAAGGCGGACGGTGCGATAAACCGTCGCGATTGAAATGCCGCTGTCGACCTTTGACGCGCGTTCATAGAGCGTCTCGACGTCGGGATGATCTTCGGAATCGGAGATGACGCGCGCGATGATGCGGCGCTGCTCGGTAATGCGCAGCCCCTTTTCGTGGCACAGGGCTTCAAGATCGATGGTACCGGACATGCTGGCCTTTCCTGCAAGATGCAGCCGCGTCTTTCTTATAGCAACTGTATAGGGACGCGCCCGTGATAGGACAAGGGCGGCACCCTGCGGTACCGCCCTTCCCTATTTTCGCGATTGGTCGGCGACCAAAGGGTCAGACTTTGACTTTGCGCTTGCGCCCACCACCACGACCCTTGGTGCCAAGGCCGATTTCTTTCGCCAGCGCGCGGCGCCGCTCGGCATAATTCGGCGCGACCATCGGATAGTCGGCGGGCAAACCCCATTTGGTCCGATAATCGTCGGGGGTCATGCCATAATGCGTCATCAGGTGACGGCGCAGCATCTTCAGTTTCTTGCCATCTTCCAGGCAAGTGATGAAGTCGGGCTTGACCGAGGCGCGGATCGACACGGCAGGGACCAGCTTTTCTTCGACGACCGGCGCGGAGCCGAGTCCCGTCAGGGCAGCGTGGACATTATTGATAAGCAAAGAAAGGTCGGAAATCGCGACGCTGTTATTGCTGACGTGCGCGGCGACGATGTCCGCGGTCAGTGTAATGAGCATCTCGTTGGTGTCGGCTTGGTCGGACATGAGACTATTCCTTATTGTTTTGACCCAGAAGATGGTCGGCGAACATTGGAATTCTTGTTGCACCGGTTACAATATTGCCACTTTGCAAGCGATTGCGCAACAACCGATCAGTTGCCACCGGTTACCGATTGCGTTCGCCGCATGGTAATCGCATCGCGCATCTTGCCGTCGTTGCCGCGATAATAGGCCGCGCGCCGGCCGACTTCCGAAAAACCGGAGCGCAAATACAGATGAACCGCGTCGTTGTCGGCGCGCATTTCAAGAAAATACTCGTCAGCGCCCTGTGCTGCGGCCCAAGTCTGCCAGTCCTGCATTAACAATTTGCCGATGCCGCGACCGCGCCAGGCCGGGTCGACCGCGAGCAACAAAAGCTCGCTTTCGGGTCCGGCGATCCGCGCCGCCGAAAAGCCGCATGGCTGGTCGCCATCCCATGCAAGGCAAACGCGCGCCGAGGGCAAGGCAAACAGGGTGAGCAACTGCGCGCCGCTCCACGCTTCACCATAGGCGGGTTCAAAGGCAGCATCCATAACGCGCATCACCGCGGCCAGATCGGCAACGCGCGCGGTGGCGAGGCGGATGTCGCCGATCATGCTGGCGCCATCGGCTTGGCGTCGGGCACACGGCCATAGATCGGGCTGGGCCGGTCGAGCAGCGCGGCCGGCGGCAGATGCAAAAACGCCCGTGCGTCGGGTAGCGTCGCCAGCGCGCGGCCGTTTCCACGACGCGCGACAAATTGTTCGGCGCGGTTGCCGACGACCATCTCGTCGGTCAGCGTGGCAGCGTCATCGGGCAGCAGCGAGCGGAGATCGGCGCGCGGCGACAGGTCGGCGGCGAATGGCTGGACGAACCATTGCCCATGCCCGCCCTCCATCACGACGAGCGCCCCGCCCGCCGCCGCAATCGCATCGGCGGCGCTTGCGGCGACCAGCGCCAGCGTCGAAAATCCCCGTACCGGCACCTGCCAGCCCAAAGCCAGTCCGCGCGCCGCGGCAACGCCGATGCGAACCCCGGCAAAGCTGCCCGGTCCGCAGCCGACGACGATCGCGTCGGCTTTGCCGCCGTCGACGAGTTCGGCGATCAGAGGAACCAGCCGTTCGGCATGGCCGCGGCCGATGACCTCGTGGCGATAGTCGACGACGGTGGCGCCCTCCAGCAGCGCCACCGAACAGGCCTCGCTCGCCGAATCGATCACCAACTGGCGCATTGCGTGAAGAGGTTCCGGCTCAGGCGATGCGGTTGAAACGACCGAAATCGGGGCGCGGGCTGCGCTCGAAAATCGTCGCCGGATCGCCATAGCCGAGGGTCGAGATAAAATTGCTCTTCACGCTCGCCTGGTCGGCAAAAAAGGCTTCGTCGACCGCCGCATTGTTGAAGCCCGACATCGCGCCGGTGTCGAGACCGAGCGCGCGCGCTGCGAGGATGAAATAGGCGCCCTGCAGACTGGAATTGCGAAACGCCGTAGTCTTCGCCAGCTCGTCATTGCCGACGAACCAGCTGCGCGCATCGGTATGCGGGAAGAGTTCGGGCAGATTTTCGTAGAATTCCAGGTCCATACCGATGATCGCGGTGACCGGCGCGGCCAAAATCTTTTCAGCATTGGCGGGCATTGCCAGAGCGGCGAGCTTTTGCTTCGCGGCGTCCGACGTACACCAGATGATCCGCGCCGGCAGGCAGTTGGCGCTGGTCGGGCCATATTTCATCAGCTCCCAGATCGCGTGCAGTTGCGCCTCTGAAACGGGCTGGTCGAGATAGCCGTTATAGGTGCGCGCGGTGCGAAACAGCTGGTCGAGAGCGCTGTCGGATAGCGGCTCGCTCATGGGCTTACTCCTCGGGTAAATTCGGTCAGACGGCGTGAACCGCCGTTACCTCGGGTACATAATGTTTCAAGAGCGATTCAATGCCGTTCTTGAGGGTCGCCGATGACGACGGACAACCGGCACAGGCACCCTGCATCTTGAGATAGACATTGCCCTTGTCGAAACCGCGATAGACGATGTCGCCGCCGTCGTTCGCGACCGCGGGGCGTACGCGCGTTTCGATCAGTTCCTTGATCTGTTCGATGATGTCGGCATCGGCGGGGTCGTCGGCAAAGCCCTCTTCATCCTCAGGCGGCACCGCAAAGCCCGCGCTGGCGGCGTTGAACAACGGCACACCGGCAAGAAAATGGTCCATCAGGATGCCGAGCACGTCGGGCTTGAGGTCGCTCCAGCCGACACCGGGGGCGGCGGTGACCGACACGAAATCGCGGCCGAAGAACACGCCCGTCACATCGCCGAGCGAGAATAGCGCGCTCGCCAGCGGCGAAGCCTCGGCCTCTTCGGGGCTGGCAAAGTCGCGGGTTCCCGCCTCCATCACCGCCTGGCCAGGCAGGAATTTGAGCGTCGCGGGGTTGGGCGTTGATTCGGTTTCGATCAGCATGGGGTGCATGTGGGACGCCGTCGCCCTTTGTGCAAGCCGATTGGGACGCTAGACGCCGTGGATGCGCCGCTTCACCCATTTTGCCGCCCTCGACTGGTCGGGCGCGCGCGGACCGCGGCAGCGCGGGATCGCACTCGCGGTGGCGAGCGAGACTGGCGCACCCGAACTGGTGCGTCCTGGCCACATCTGGTCGCGCGCCGAAATCCTGACATGGTTAGAGGATGTTGCGGCAGCGCGCACCGACATGCTGATCGGGTTCGACTTTTCGGCGGCGTTCGCCTTTGCCGATCGCGGCGCCTATTTCCCCGAATGGGACGCGAGCCCCTCCGACCTGCCCGCGCTTTGGGCGCTGGTCGAGCGGCTGACGGCGCCGGACCCGCATTTCGAGATCGGCGGGTTTCTGGCGCATCCCGAGGCACGGCGGCATTTCCGCCACGCGCAAGGCGATGTCGGCGACCTGTTCACGCCCGGCACGGGGCGGCTGCGGGTCGTCGAGCAGTATCAGCGCGCGACAAAGCAGGCGGCGAGCGTGAGCAATTTCAACCTGATCGGCGCCGCGCAGGTCGGCAAGGCGAGCCTGGCGGGCATGCGGCTGCTCCATCGGCTGCACCCGCAGCTGCCGCTGTGGCCACTCGATCCGGTCCCCACAGAAGGTCCACTGCTCGTTGAAATTTACACCGGCGTCGCGGCGCGCGCTGCCGGGATCGCGGCGGGACGCAGCAAGATTCGCGAAGGAGGCGCACTCGACGCAGCATTGGCGGCGCTCGGCTCGCCGCCGATCGCAATGTCCGGATCGATCAACGACCATGCCAGCGACGCACTTTTGACGGCGGCATGGCTTCGCGCGATAGCCCACGATGCAAAGCCATGGTCGCCGCCGACGCTGACCGAAACGCTCGCGCGCACCGAAGGCTGGACCTTTGGCATAATTTGACGCAAGGAGCGCCCCACGCCGGCTTAGCTCAGTTGGTAGAGCAACCGCCTTGTAAGCGGTAGGTCGTCAGTTCGAGTCTGACAGTCGGCACCATGCACAGCCAGAGACCAAGTGAACGCACCCATAGGCGCCATTCTCGGCCCGACGTCTCTACCCCGGATTTCGTCCCTGCCCAATGCATGTCCATGCCATTGAAGCTCTACCGCCTGCCGCGGGCGAACCCGAGCATAACCCGCTGTGCTTGCCAATTTATGGGGATGCCAAGGCGGACGGTTGGCGGCGTAACCGCAATTGGCCAATACGGACCATGTCCTGCCAAGCCAAAATGCGCGTGCAGCCCCGCGGCTGGCATGCAGGCGATCTGACGTCGATCGGGAAGCTTCGCGGGCATTCATGACAATTTTTTCAAACCTCTGTCGAAATCGCCAAGACACAAACGTCATTCCTAAGAATCGCGGTCTTATCGACGCGCGGCTCGACAGGAGCTAATTATGGAACAGTCGATTTCGCCCACAAGAATTTCCAATAGGATACGAATGTTGGCAGCATTGGGCGCTGCCTGGAATATATTTGGTGTCGTCCAGTTTTCGGGACAGGCTATCGCCACTCCGGCCATGCTGATGAGCGATGGGATGACCGAGGCCCAGGCCATTCTTTATTCAGGATTACCGATCTGGATGACGGTCGCCTTTGGCATCGGGGTCTTTGGCGGCCTCGCCGGTTCGCTTTTGCTGCTCGCAGCGAACCGGTTGGCCCCGGCGGTCCTGGCTCTTTCGCTTGGCGGCTATATCATCCTTTTCGTGGGCGACATCACCGAAGGCGTTTTTGCCGTCTTTGGCGTCGGGCAAATCATTATCCTGACGATCGTGGTCCTGATCGCGACAGCGCTGCTCGCGCTCGCCTTGAAAACCCGTCGTCGCGGTCAGCTAAGCTAAACCCGATGCGTTGACACGCCCCGTTCTTCGAAACGATAAAGGAGACTCAACATGCAATATATGCTGCTCTTGAACGAAACCGCGGACGACTTTGCCGCGCGCAACGACGCCGAAAAAGCCGGCACCTATTGGGCGGGCTGGAACGCCTATATCGGCGCGCTGAGCCAAGCGGGAATCATCGTCAACGGCGACGGCCTGCAAGGCCCGGAGACCGCAACTACGGTTCGGATCCGCGACAGTCAGAATCTGGTCGAAGACGGCCCATTTGCCGATAGCAAAGAGCAATTGGCCGGTTATTTCGTCATTGATGTGCCCGATCTCGACACCGCCCTGCAATGGGCGGCGCGGTCGCCTTCGGCAACCACGGCATCGGTCGAAGTGCGACCGGTCATGCCCCCGCCGACACGGTAAGAACGATGGATGCGCGCTGCCGGGCCGAGGACGCGGCGCGCACCTCTTATGGCCGGTTGCTGGCGTTGATGGTCGCACGGTCCCGCGATGTTGCCGCGGCCGAGGACGCCCTGTCCGATGCCTTTGTCGCGGCACTTACGCGCTGGCCCAATCACGGCGTTCCGACAAACCCCGATGCCTGGCTGCTGACGGTGGCGCGCAATACACTCATCGACCAGCAGCGGCGAGCGAGTCGGCGCGCCAGTGCGCAGCCCGATATAGAACGGCAACTGGCAGAGCTCGCGGATTTCCCCGATCCGTTTCCCGACGACCGTCTCAAGCTGATCTTCGTTTGTGCGCACCCCGCGATCGAACCGGCGATTCGGGCGCCGTTGATCCTCCAAACCGTCCTCGGCTTGACGGCAGACCGCATTGCGCGCTCCTTCCTGATCGCTCCCAAGACGCTGGGGCAGCGTCTGGTGCGGGCGAAAACGAAAATTCGCGACGCCGGTCTGCGCGTTGCGGTGCCGTCCTCCGCCGAAATGAGCGAGCGCCTAGATGACGTTTTGACCGCTATCTATGCGGCGTTCGGAGCGGCTTGGGACATCGTTCCCGGCGGTGGTCGCGATGCAAGCGACCTCGCCGCTGAAGCGATTTACCTTGGCCGTGTTTTGACCGAGCTGTTGCCCGACGAGCCCGAAGTGCGTGGTCTGCTGGCTCTGATGCTGCACTGCCATGCGCGCCGCGCCGCGCGCCGCGATGCCGACGGCGGCTTTGTTGCTCTGGAACAGCAGGATGTATCGCGCTGGGATCGCTCCATGATGTTCGAAGCCGAAGCCGCGCTGATCGAAGCCGCGCGTCACGCGCGCCTGGGGCGTTTTCAGTTCGAAGCGGCCATCCAGTCGGTCCACAGCCAGCGGGCGGTAACGGGCGAGACCAATTACGCGGGCCTTCGCCTGTTATACAAGCTGTTGAGCGACCATTATCCGAGCATCGGGGCAATCATCGGCCACGCCGCGGTGCTGGTGCAAACCGGGGAGGCCGGGTCGGCGCTTGGTCTGCTCGATGATTTGCCGGGAGACCGGATCGTGGCGCACCAGCCTTATTGGGTCACGCGCGCGCATGCGCTGCGCGATCTGGCTCGTCCTGCCGAGGCGAAAGCAGCCATAGAGATCGCAATTGGCTTGAGCGACGAAGTCGCGATCCGCCGATTCCTTCGCGACGGGTTTCCGCAGTAACCGGTGATCGCTAGCCGCCGAGCGCCGACCACAGCAGTAGCCGGGCCCGCCGCGCTTCGCCCACCGCGATCGCGGCGCGCTCGCCCGCACCATCCGCCTGCCGCCGCGCATCGAGCACCGCCGACAAATCGACCAGCCCGGCGCGAAAACGGCTTGCGGTCAAGGCATCGCTGCGCGCCAAGAGCGCCGCTTCCTGCGTAGCGGCTGCGGCGCGCGCGTCGGCAGCGGCAATCAACCGGTAAGCCGACTCGGCGTCGCCCAGCGCGTCGAACACTGCCGATCGATATTGCTGAAAGGCGAGCGTCTTGTCCGCCGCTGCGCCGTCGATCTCGGCCGAGATGCGCCCGAAATCGAAGAGCGGTCCGGCGATCGCCGCGGCGAGCGAGCCGATGATCGAATCGCTGTCGAACAGCTGGCCCGGGCTGAACGCCAACAGACCCAGTGTTCCGGACAGGGTTAGGCGCGGAAACCGCCGCGCCGCAGTTGCCGCCAGATCGGCGTCCGTCGCGGCAAGCCGCGCCGCTGCGGCCACAATATCGGGGCGGCGGACCAGCAGTTCCGACGGCAACGCCGCCGCCGCCGATGGCAGTTGTGGCGTACTGCCCGGCATGGCCAGTTGCGCTTCGACCCACGCGGCGTCGCGTCCCGTCAGTGTCACCAGCCGCCCGATGATCGCCCCGCGCTCGCTCCCGAGCGCCGCAAGGCGGCTCCGCGACGCGCTTGCCACGCTCTCGGCTCGCACGCGGTCGGCACCGGGCGTGAGGCCCGCTGTTGCCCGCGCTGCGGCCAGGGTAATCAACCGTTCGGTCGAAGCCAGGTCGCGCGACAGGGCAGCGGCGCGGGCGTCGAGGCTGCGCCAATCGACAACCAGCGAAGCCAGATCGGCGATCAGCGCGATACGGACGGCATCGGCGTCGGCGGTTACTGCGTCGAGCCGCAACGACGCGGCGCGCTGTTCGGACCGTAAGCGACCGAAGATGTCCGGATCCCAGCGCGCGCTGAGCGAAGCGCCATAGGCCGTCTGATCGGGATCGATCGAAATACCGGGCGGCAGGCTGGCCCCGATACTGCCGGGATTGCTGCGGCTTGTTTCGACCGACGCCGACGCATCCAGTTGCGGCGCGCGTTCGGCGCGGGCGCGGCGAGCGGCGGCGCGGGCGCGCTCGATCCGCGCCGCGGCCTCACCGAGCGACGGCGCCTCGGCGATAGCAGCGGCCTGTAATGCGAGGAAAGCCGGATCATCGCTCGGCAACAACGCCGCCAGCGAACCGGCCTGCGCCGCATCGGGCGCATAGGAATAGGTCGCCGGAAGCGTCGGCGGCGACGTGTCCACCTTTGGCGGTGGCCCCGCGGCGCACCCCGTCAGCAGCATCGCGGCGACGAAAATGGCCGCCGCCCGCGTCATCGCCTGGCTCCGGCGGGCGCCTTTGCGGGAATGAAGGCATCGACTTGTTGTCCGACGCGGAACAAGTCGCTGCCCGCCGGAAGCGCGTAAATGATCTGCATCACCCGCACATCGACCCGCTCGGCCGCGCTATTCGTCAGCGAGCGTTTCGGGACCACCAGCGGCTCAGCGCGAACGAAGCGCGCCGCCACCTGACGCTCGGCGGCGCCGCGCGGCGACACGATCGCGTTCGACCCCAGCGCGACATCGGCGGCCTGGTCCTCGTCGATATCGATGCGAACGTGCAAGGGGCGCGTTTCGCCCATGCGGATATAGGGTTCGGCATTGCCGCCCTGCGGCGCGCCCGCCTGCACATATTCACCCGGCCGGATATTGACCGCCAAAATCTCTCCCGCGATCGGCGCGCGCACCGCCAGCCGTGACAGCTCGGTCCGGGCGCTGCCCGCGGTCGCGGTCGCCGCCGCGAGCCGCGCCCGCGCGAGGGCGAGACGGCTCGTCGCCGCCGCGGCTTCCCCCTCTGCCCGCACCACTTCGGTGCGGCTGATCGCCTCTACATCATCAACTTGGCGATACAGCGCGAGTTGACGCTGCGCGGTGATGCGCGCTGCATCGGCTTCGCCGATCGCCGCGCGGGCTTCCCCGATCGCCGCTTCGGCCTCGCGCAACCGCGCGCGCACGGCGCGGTCGTCGACGGTGAACAGCAGGTCGCCTTTTGCCACATAGGTACCGGGCTCGACATTCAGCGCCATGACCAGACCCGACAATGCAGTGCCGACATCGACGATCTCGCTCGATGGTTCGACAACCCCCGCCCCGGCCACGCGCGCGCTGTTGGCCAATGCGCCGGTGGCCCGTGGCGGCGTCTGCTGCGGTGGTTCGAGCGCGCGATCGGGCAGTCCCGTCCCGATAAAAATCACGGCGATGACCAGCCCGAGCAAGGCAATCGCCGGCAGGATCTGGCGGGCGAAGTTGAGATTGGCAAAGCGTCGGGTCATGGCGTCAATGGTCCTTCGGCATGTCGCGGCCGTCATGGGTGATCCGGCCGTCCTCGAGCACGAGAATACGGTCGGCGAGGTCGAAAATGCGGTTATCATGGGTGACGATGATCACCGATCGGTCGTCGGCGAGCGCAACCTCGCGCAGCAAATCCATCACGCGGCGCCCCGAACGTGCGTCGAGCGCCGCGGTCGGTTCGTCGCAGACGATCAGGCGCGGCTGATGGACCAGCGCGCGCGCGATCGCGACGCGTTGCTGCTGGCCGCCCGACAATTGGTTGGGGAGCTTGTCGGCCTGATCGGCGATGTTGAGCGCCGCGAGCAATTCGATCGCGCGGTCGCGCGCCTCCAGGCGGTCCATCCCCTGCGCGATCAGCGGCACCGCTGCATTGGACGCCGCATCGATTGCCGGGATCAGATTATATTGCTGGAAAATGAAACCGACATTGCGCAGCCGGAAATCGACCAGATCGCTGTCACTGAGACGATAGATGTCGGTACCGAACAGCTGCACTTCGCCCTCGGTCGGCCACAAAATGCCGCACATGATCGAAATCAGCGTGGTTTTGCCCGATCCCGATTCCCCGACCAGATAGGTCAGCTCGCCGGCGCGCACGTCCAGGTCGATGCCGTGCAGCACCCGGATCGTCTGCTGCCCGGCGGTGAAATCGCGCGCGACGCCGCGCGTCGAGATTGCGGCAATCGCAGTCGATACCGTGGTGTCGACGGCGCCGCTCATCGAAACACCGCCGCGGGTTCGGTCTTGAGCACCCGGCGCAGCGCAATCCAGCCGGTCAGTGCCAGGATCAAGGTCACCGCGACCAGGCTGATCAGCGGCACCTGCCAGGGAATATAGAAACCCTTGAAGGTCGGATTGCTCGAAAAACCCCAGATGAAGCCAACGGTGCCAAGTACCCCGAGGCCATAACCGATCAGGCCGACCATCGCCGCCTGCGCCGCGACCATGCGGCGGATCTTCGCATTGTTGACCCCGATCGCCTTTAGCGCGCCGAACTGCTTGATATTGTCGCGGATGAACAGGCTGAAGGTCAGGCCGACAATCGCCACCCCGACGACAAAGCCAAGCAGCACGGTGATCCCGAAATTGAGCGGGATGCCGGTGTTCTCGATAATGAAATTGACCCCGTCACGCGCGAATTCGTCGCGGGTGCGGGCGCGCAGCCCGGTATCCTTCGTGATCCGCGTCGCCAACGCCTTGGCATCCACGCCCGGCGCGGCGCCGACCAGCACGAAGCTCAACCGGTTGCGCGTGCCCGGCACAAAATTGAGTGCGCGGCTATAGCGGGTATAAAGCGTGACCTGGCTGGTAAAGCTGGGGATCGCATCGGCTACCCCCATGATCACGGCGCGCTGATCATTCAGTTCGAGCCGCTCGCCAACCGGATCGTAACCCACCGGGAAAAAACGTGTCGTCCCGACATCGTCGATCACCACCGCATCGGGCCGCTCGAGCACATCGGCGGCGCCCAGCGCCATCCGGCGCGGCAAACCGATCAGCGTCGCATCGTCGACGCCGATCACCGACACCCCCTCCAGATCGCCTTCCTTCGTCCGCACCGATGCCGCAGCACGCAGGTGCGGGACCGCCCATTCGACCCCGGCGACCGAACGCACCCGATCGAGCGCCGTCGACGGCATCGGCAGATTGACGTCGGTGGTTCGGCTGACCGGGTCCATGACCCACACATCGGCCGACGGGACGTTATAAACGCCGCTGGCGCCGCGCTCGATCAGGTTGACAAAAATCGTCAGCTGCTGGGTAATCAAAAGGGTGGAAAATGCGATGCCGAACAGCAGACCATAAAATTTGGTCGCGTCGCCGGTCAGCATTCGAATCGCGATCCAGACCATTGGGGGAGAGCCTTTTTTCCTCACCGCTTGCAACCGTTCGCGTTTGTGAACATTATTGAACGGTACCGTATAAGTGAACGGAAGCGTACAGTTTGTCAATCGCCCGCAAAACAAATCTTGGCCGCCCGACCGATCTCGCCAAGCGCGAGGCCATTCTGGTCGCGGCAAGGGATGCATTTTTCGAACATGGCTATGGCGCCGCTGCGATCGAACAAATTGCCGCTGCCGCAGGCGTTTCGAAAGTCACGATCTACAATCACTTTTCGGACAAGCAGGGTCTGTTTACCGCGGCGATCGAACGCGAATGCGAACGGATGCGCGGTCATTTTTCGATCGGCGGCGACGGGACAACTTCGCTGCGCGATCGACTGCTCCATATCGGCCACGCCATGGTGGCGTTCCTGTCGCGACCCGAGATGGTCCAGTTCGAACGCCGGATCGCCGCCGAAACCGAGCGCAACCCGGAGATCGGCTTGGCCTTTCTGAACGCCGGCCCACGACGGATGAAAGCGACGCTTGCTGCATTTTTGGCCGCGATGGCGGAGACCGGCGCCGTCGTCATTCCCAACCCAACGCTCGCTGCCGAACAGTTCGCGGCCATGTGCAAGGGATTTGGCGATGTGGAACTCCGCTTTGGTGCGCCACCGAGCGAAAATTCGACCCAACAGAGAGTGGAGGCCGCTGTTGAAGCATTTTTGCAGATCTATGGTGGGAACAAATAGGCAAAATTTGGCCGTTTGCAGTCCGGCCGCTTTAGGAATTACATCCTAAGAAGCGGACGCGCGGTCAGCCCATTACCAATGGCCCATGCTCCAGTTGCGGCAAGACGTGCCGCGCAAAGAGATCGCATTCGGCAGCGTGCGGATACCCCGAGAGGATGAAAGCGTCGATTCCCTCGGCTTGATAGGCGCGCAGCTTGGCAAGAACCTGGTCCGGATCACCGACGATCGCGGCGCCGCAGCCAGAGCGCGCGCGGCCGATCCCGGTCCACAAATTGTCCTCCACAAATCCGTCGTCCCCGGCGGAGGCCCGCAACTCGGTCTGGCGCGCAACCCCCGCCGTTGCCGTATCGAGCGACTTCTGGCGAATAGCTTCGCCGACCCCGGCGTCGAGCTTGGACAGCAGGCGGCCGGCATAGGCACGGGCTTCCGCCTCGGTTTCGCGAACGATGACATGGGCGCGATAACCGAATTTCAGCTTGCGACCCTTGGCCGCGGCGCGCGCGGTCAAATCGCCGACCACCTCCCGTACCTTGTCCATCGTGTCGGGCCACATCAGATAAACGTCGGCCGCCTCCGCCGCGGCGTCGCGCGCGGCGGGGCTGAGCCCGCCGAAATAGAGCGGCGGACATCGGCCCGACACCGTCGTCATGCGCGGCGGGTCGAGTTCGAGATCATAAAATTCCCCATGGTGCGACAGATGCTCGCCCGACAGCATCGTCTTCAGAATTTTCATCACCTCGACGGTTCGCGCGTAGCGTGGTTCGCTGTCGAGCGCCTGCCCCGGCAGGTCCGACGAGATGATGTTGACGGTAAGGCGTCCGCCCAGGATCCGGTCGAGGGTGGCGATGCGCCGCGCGAGCTGCGGGGGCCAGTCCTCGCCGATCCGGACCGCCATCAGCAGGCGCATTCGCTCAAGATACGGCGCGATAGCTGCTGCAAAAACGGTAGTATCGAGCCCCAGCTGATAACCAGACGGGAGCAATATATTGTCGAAACCGCCCTTCTCGGCAGTGAGGACAATATTACGGCAATGCTCCCAGCTCGATTGCAGCATCGGATCGGGCTGGCCCAGAAATTCATAGTCATCGTCGCACAGCGCCGAAAACCAGCTCACTTCGCACGAACGATGCGCTTTACCCTCGGTCATGGCAGTTTCTCCCCCCGCGCTGCGACAAAGACTTCGTACCAGCTGGTGCGCGTCCAGCGGACGGCGAAGGCGTCCGCTGCCTCGCGGATCCGCGCGACATTCTGTGTCCCGACGATCGGGATCGGCCGCGCCGGATGCGCCATCAGCCAGCTATAGGCCGCTGCCGTCCGGCTGACGTCCTGTGCCGCGGCGACGGCATCGAGCGCGGCAACGACCGCGCGTTCGCGGTCATTGGTCGGTTCGGCCAGGCGCCCGCCGCCCAGCGGCGACCAGGCGAGTACCGCCATGTCCATCTGCATGGCTTGGTCCAGTTCGCCATTCTCGAACGGCGTAATACACAAAGGCGACAGTTCGGGCTGGGTGCTGGCCAGAGGGACATCGAGGAAATGCTGCAACGCTGCGATCTGCGCCGGGGTGCAGTTCGAGACGCCGACAGCGCGAATCTTGCCAGCGGCCTTTGCCTTTTGCACGGCACCGGCAACCTCTTGCGGATGGGTCAGGATGTCGGGGCGGTGGATCTGCCAAAGGTCGATGACGTCGGTCTGCAGCCGCCGCAGCGAGACGTCGATCGCCTGCCCCAGATAGGCAGCGCTGCTGTCATAGGGCCGTGGCGGAAGAATGCCGCCCTTGCTCGCCAGGACCATGCGCCTGCGCAGGCCAGGATCGGCAGCGAACAGATCGCCGAGCAGCTTTTCGGCGTCGCCAAAGCCGCCGCTGCCGTCGAAACCATAGATGTCGGCAGTGTCGAAGAGCGTAATGCCGATGTCGAGCGCCGCATCAACCAGTCGGCGTGCGGCGTCGGCTGGCCCGGCGAAACGCCACATGCCCCACGCGAGCGAAGAGATGATGATGCCGCTTTGGCCCAAAACGCGGGTGGTCGGGACGGCGGGGAGATCGCTCATGGGTCAATCAATTCCTTATCTGGTCGCGGGATCGCGCGCGAGCACCGAATCGCGCTCGACGAGGTCGTGTTGCAGGCGGCGGTGGACGAGATTCTGCCCGGTCAGGAGCAGGTCGGTCGCGGTATGCGCCAGATCGAACACTGGCTGGCGGATCGTGGTCAGCGCCGGCCATACCATCCGCGCCAGCGTCGTATCGTCGAACCCGGCCACCGACAGGTCGCCCGGCAGGTCGAACCCGGCGCGATGCGCCGCGGCCAGGACGCCAGCGGCCATGTCGTCGTTTGCAGCAAAAATCGCGGTAGGCCGATGCGGCATCAGCAAGAAGCGCTCGCACGCTGCATAGCCGCTGTCGAAATCGAACAGCCCGTCGGCGATCATCTGCGGCTCAAAGGGCAGCCCGGCGCGGTCGAGGGCGCGGCGATAGCCGAAGAGCCGCTCGTCCGAGGCCATATGATTGGGATGCCCCTTGATAAAGCCGATGCGGCGATGCCCCTTATTGATCAAATGGGTGGTCATGTCGTCGGCCGCCTGCGCGTCGTCCATGAACACCGACGACGTCATCGCGTGATTGGTGCCGGGCGAAATGCGGACGAAGGGGATACCGAGTTGCTCCAAGGTCCGCAGCACCGGATCGCAATCGGTGACCGGCGACGACAGGATGATACCGTCGACATGGGTTTCGCTGACCAGCCCGCGCACCTGGTCACCGACGTCGGGATCGTCGACATCCACCGGCTGGCCGAGCAAGCGAATGCCGTCCTGGTGGCAGCGTGCCCAGCACCCGGCCTGGATCTGGTTGATATAATAGGGACTATGATTGTCATAGATCAGGGCAATCTGCGCTGATTTGGTTCCGGCCAGGATGCGCGCCGCGACGCTGGGACGAAACTCAAGATCCCGGATCGCGGCCTCGACCTTCTCGCGGGTATCCTGGCTGACATAGGGATGGTCGTTGAGAACGCGGCTGACGGTCTTGACCGACACCCCCGCGCGCGCTGACACGTCGCGGATATTGCTGCGCTGGCTCATGAAACTTCCCCCCGATGCACGCACAGTGACTGGAACAACGGTGTATAGGCGCTGCCGGTCCGATAAAAGACCGGCGGTGCGCCAAAAGGCGACGCCACCTGGCTCCGTCCGGCGGCCAACACGTCGCCGGTCCATACATGGGTCCACTCATCGCCTGCGGGGATCAGCACCTCGCGCTCGGCCCTGCCTTCGTGAAGGATGGGTGCCACCAGCAAATCGGGTCCGAGCAGATATTGATCTTCGCAGGCGAAGCAGGCTTCGGTCGGATAATGAAGGAACAGCGGTCGTTGCAGGGGCAGACCGTGATCGGCCGCTTCGTCGCACAGCGACCGCAGATAAGGGGCGAGCGCCGCGTGGACCCGCGTCATCGCCGCGAAATGATGCAGGATGTCAGGGGTGCTGTCGACTTGCAGATTATCGTCGGGGCGGTTGCCCTCATGCGTCCGCATCACTGGCGAAAAAGCGCCGAGCTCGGCCCAGCGCTTGAGCAGGTCGGCGGTGCGGACCAGCCCATGGAGCGACGTGTAGCCGCCGACGTCGCTATGGCTGTAGGCATTGCCGACCAGCCCCGCCGACAGCGCGGCGGTGATCACCGTGCCGATCCCGTCGTGGCGCGAAAAATCGACGCACTGGTCGCCCGCCCATAGCAAGGGGCAATGCGCCTGCACCCCCGAATGCCCGGCGCGCATGAAAAACAGCGCTTCGCCCGTCAGTCCCTTGGCAGCAATCGCCCGCGCGTTGACCTCGGCCCACAGCACAGGCCAGCGATTGTGCGCCAGCATCGGATCGCTGCCATCGTGGAGCCGCAGGTCGGTGGGCAGATATTCGCCAAAATCGGCCATCCAACCGGCCATGTCGATGCCCAGCATCTCTTGCCCGATCACCCGGTCGGCGAACCATGCTGCGGCGGCGGGATTGGTAAAATCGACGATGCCGCAATCGAACTCGCCGAAATCCACCACATAGGGTTCGTCGCTATCCTGCCGCAGCGCCAGCAATCCTTGTTCACGCGCTTCGCCGAACATGCCGCCGTCGATCGCCAGATACGGGTTCACATAGCCCAGAAAGCGGATGCCCTCGGCGCGCAACTGCGCGATCCGGTCCGGCAGATCCGGATAGCGTGCCGCGCTCCAGCGCCAGTCCCAGAACAGGCGGCGGCCAAAGCTCGTTTCGCGAATCCCGACCCAGTCTTCGCACCACAGGCCGGAAACGGCGGCGCCGGCCTCGCGGATTTTCTGCAACCGGTCAAAGCTCTGCACACCTTGTTTCAGGCCGATGATCGCGCCGTCAATGGCCCAGCCGGGCAATTTGGGTTGGCGCCCAAATCGACCCGATAAAATCCCAACAAGTTCGAGCAGGGTGTCGGCAAAGCTGAATTCGATCCGGCCGCGACCTTCCCACCACTCCACGCGATTTACGTGGCGATCGGCAAAGTCGAGCACGGCATACGCCGTGCTGGTCAAATGACAGGCATAATGGTGCGACGAAAGAAACGTCGGCTGGGGGTAGTTGGTCGTCCAGTAATCGCCGCCCGCCATGCCCTCGCGGTCCATGATCCGGGTCAATTCACGATCATTATCGCGCCCCACCCCCGGTTCACTGGTCCAGATCGGAAAGCGGCGGCCGTTCAGGCACAAATAGCTCATTTGCTCGCCGCCGCCCCAGATATGCTCGCCTGGCTGCGCCATCAGATCCACGGCCAGGCGATTGCAATTCGGCTCGTGGCTTTCCACGTCCAGCGCAAAGCCGTTGGCGAGCGGGACGAGCGTGAGCGTGATGGTCGGCGGCGCACCCGCATGGGGACGCAGTACGACGCGGTTGGGACTGACATCTGCTACTAACAGTAGCGCCAGATCGGCGCGCCGGTCGTCCATCCGAAAATTGCCGCGTAGCATGACGACATCAGGGTCGCCGACGGCGGCGGTGATCGCCGGGCTGTCGGCACGGTGGCGAAGCAGCGTCATCGCGCCCGCCACCAGGTCGAAACCTTCCTTCTGTGCTCGAAACTCCGCCTGCACGGTCGTTTTCCATCCCCATCACCATGTTGCCATCGCGCCACAGGTCCCGGAAGAAAGGCCGTATCGCGTCGATATGACTGCGATGGTCTATATGACACCGCTTGACATATCAATTGCCATATTTCATTTCAACAGCGGTGAAAGGCCAACAGGCCACCGCCCGCGACATCCGCTCGGGCATCGATATTGGGAGGGATATGACATGAATCGCAAGTCCGAAATCACGGTCCGCGCGCGCAAATTCTGGCTGGCTGGAACGGCGTCGATGCTCGCGATCGGCGTTGCCGCCCCGGCCGCCGCTCAGGTCGAAGAAATCATCGTAACCGCACAAAAAGTCGAAGAAAATGTGCAGGATGTGCCGATTTCGATCACCGCCGTCACCGGCGACCGATTGATCCAGAGCGGCACCAGCAGCCTCGAGAATATCGGCGATCTTATCCCCTCGGTCACCTTTCGCAAAGGCACGACCAGCGCCAACAGCGCGATCATCATGCGCGGCGTCGGCACGATCACCTTTTCGGTCGCTGCCGAACCGAGTGTGTCCACCGTTGTCGACGGCGTCGTGCTGAGTCGGTCGGGGCAAGCGTTCAGCGACCTGCTAGACATCGATCGGATCGAAGTGCTGCGCGGTCCGCAGGGGACGTTGTTCGGCAAAAATGCGTCGGCCGGTCTCGTCAATATCGTGTCGAAAGGCGGTACCGAAACGCTCGAAGCCGATCTGCGCGGCGAATATTATGAAGGCAGCGAATACCGGGTCAAAGCCTCGGTTTCGGGTCCGCTCGCCCCTGACCTGTCGGCCCGGGTCACCGGTTTTTACGGCAGCTATGACGGCAATATCCGCAACGTCTTTTACGATACCGACGTCAACGGCTACGAGCATTATGGCGCGCGCGGTATCCTCGATTATGACGGCGACGGCGCGCGCTTCCGCCTGATCGCCGACTATTTCAAGGCCAATGACGATTGCTGCGCCGACGTCACCGGGGTCAGCCGCGGTGCCGTCCTGGACGCCGAACTCGGCTTTCCGGTGGCGCTCGGCACCGACCAGCGCACCGTCAATCACAATCTGATCACCCGCACCCGCGACAAACAGTGGAGCCTGACTGGCAATCTCGACCTCGACGTCCCGGGCGAGCATGTCCTGAGCGTCATCCTCGGCTATCGCAACTGGCAGAACACCGAAGTGCGCGAGGGCGATTTCCTGCCCCGCGCGATCGTCGGAACCAACGAGTTGCACGACGAAGGCTTTGTCAAAACCGACCAGATGTCGGCGGAGATCCGCTTGTCGTCGGATCAGGCGATGCCTTTCTTCTATCAGGTCGGTACCTTCATCTGGCATTCGAACAATCGCCAGGACTTCACCCGCCGCGACATCGTCTGCGCGTCATCGACGCTGCCGCTGGCCCCCAGCGGGGCGCGGCCGTGCAACCTCAATGACCCGGTCAACACGACCTATCCGACCGCGACGTCGTTCAGCGACGTCAACAGCAACAACTTCGCGGTGTTCGGGCAGGCAACTTATCGCCTGACCGATCAGATCAGCCTGACTGGCGGCCTGAGATGGACCCGCGACACGCTGAGCTACACCCACACCCGCGCGCCGGGCATCAATGCAGCCACGGGCCTGCCGCTCGCGGGGCCCGGCGTATCCGGCAGCCCCGCTGGCGGGACCATCGCCGGCGGCGGAACCGGACTCAACACCTCCAGCGGCAGAACCCAGAACAATAATGTTTCGGGCAAGGCGTCGATCCAGTTCGAGCCGACCGACGACCTGTTGTTCTACGGCAGCTTTACCCGCGGCTACAAGGGACCGGCCTTCAACGTCTTCTTCAACTACACCGCGCCGACCAACGCGGTGCCGATCGATGAAGAATCGTCCGACGCCTATGAGGTGGGGATGAAGTCGCAGTTCTGGGATCGCCGTATCCAGTTCAACGCTGCGGTGTTCCAAGCCACTTACGACGGGTTCCAGGCGAATAATTTCGTGCTCCTGAATGGCCAGATCATCACCAATCTGACCAATGCCGGAACGGTGCGCACCAAGGGCTTCGAAGTCGATACGATTATCGCTCCGGTCGACGGCCTGACCCTGCGCGGCAGCGTCGCCTATGCCGATGCCAAGGTCCGCCGCTTCAACCCCAATCCGCTGACCAACGCGCCCGACGCGCGCGACGGAACCCGCTTGCCGCTGGCACCGAAATGGAGCTGGAACGTCGGCGCCGATTACGAGACCCCGATCGGCAGTGCGCTGAAATTGTATGCCGGGACCAGCTATGGCTACACCGGCAAGCAGTTTTCGGACCTGGGCGAAGGCGGGCCGCTCGACAGCTATGGCATCTGGAACGCCAGCGTCGGGTTCAGCGACGCCGAAGACCTGTATCGCCTGACCTTCCACGCCCGCAACATCGGCGACAAAAGCTACGCCCTGCTGAACGTCGGCAACGGCCAGCGCTACCAGATCCCGCGCGATGCCGACCGCTATTTCGGGGTCAGCCTGAGCGCCAAGATCCGCTAAGCAGCGCTGTCAGCGACCGTAAAAAAGGGGCGCCGCGGCCTGACCGCGGCGCCTTTTTTTGTACCCAGCCCGGACATGCCCCCGACCTTACGCGTCCTCGCTGTTCACGACGATCAGGCGCGGCTGCATCAGGTGGATCCAACCCAGCGCCAGCAAATAGGCGCTCGCCGACATCATAAACATCGGCGCATAGCCCAGGTCGGCGTCGAGCGCCCAACCGGCGAACTCCAGCATCGCGGCGCCGGACAAATTGCCCGCCAGCGCGCCCATGGCAATGACGCTGCCCACCTGACGGGCCGGGACGATATCGGCGGTCATGCCAAAGATATTGGTCGAAAATCCCTGATGCGCGAACAGTCCCAGGCCGATGACCAGCGCCGCGACCCACTGGTTCGGCGCCATCAGCGCCAGCGGCAGCGGCAGGATCAGCAGCGCATAGAAGAACATCGAAGATTTGCGCGCCCGGTTCTCGGTCATCCCGCGGCTGAGCAGCGCCGGGAACAGAAAGCCGCTCGACAGCGCACCCGCCGCCGCCATGACATAGACGATCGCGGTCGGATAACCGATTTCGCCCTGCCCCAGGTCGAATTGGCGGGCAAAGAAATCGGGCGCCCAAAACAGGATGAACCACCACACCAGATCGGTGAGCGTCTTGGCGCCGATGACCGCCAGCGTCCGCCGATCCTTGATCAGCGTTCGCCACGGATCGGCGCGCTCCTGGGGCGCATCGACCGCCGCTTGCGCGCCCACCGGGCGCAGCTTTGCGGTGCCCAGCCACCAGAAGAACAGCCAGACAAAACCCAGCGCGCCCGTAATCAGAAATGCCGCGTGCCAACCCAGCGCCAGCGCCAGCGCCGGGACCGCAAGCGGCGCGGCAATCGCTCCGATATTCGATGCGCTGTTGATGACGCCCAGCCCGACCGACCGTTCCTTGACCGGGAGGTACGTCGCCGCCGCCTTGATCGCCGCCGGCGTGTTGACCGATTCCGCAACCGCCAGCGCGACGCGCGCTGCCACAAATTGTTGGACGCTGGCCGCCGCCGCATGCGCCATCCCGGCCAGGCTCCACACCCCGACCGCCAAACCATAGCCCCAGCGCACCCCGACGCGATCGATGAACCAGCCGACCCCGAGCAGAGAAAAGGCGGCTGCAATCTGGAAAGACGAACCGAAATGGGCGAAATCCTGATCGCTCCATTGGAAGTCGGCCTGCAACATCGGCTTGAGCAGCGCGAGCACTTGGCGGTCGAGATAATTGAGCGCGGTGCCAAAGAAGATCAGGGCAATCAGGCCGATGCGGATGGCGCGCTGCGCGGCATCGGTCGCGGATCCGGTCGTATCAGCCATATCAGCCCTCCCTCTCAGGGCCGCACGCTATCCGCTGCGCGTCGACCGTTCCAGCCCGATTAGGGCTTGCGTTGCGCCGTTTCACGGGCCTAGAGAATCGTATGACACCGCAAGACAGAAGGCAAGCTGCTTCGCCTTCTGCCACCGGCACAGAATAGAGGAGCCAAGCCCATGAGGTCCATCGTCGCACTGGGCGGCACGCCGCGCCCCGGATCATCGACCGAAAAGATTCTCGGGATATGTTGCCGCGCCGCAGAGGCTGAAGGCGCGGTCATCACGCGCTTCGACGGTGCCTATATGAGCAGCCTTCCCTATTATCGCGGCCCGGGCCATAGCGATCAGGCGGGCGCCGAAATGGTCGCCGCGGTGCGCGATGCCGACGGCCTGATCATCGCTTCGCCCGGCTATCACGGCAGCATCTCGGGATTGGTCAAAAACGCCCTCGACTATTTCGAGGACCTGTCGACCGACGCCCGGCCCTATTTCCACGGCCGCCCGGTCGGGCTAATTGCCACCGCGTTCGGGCACCAGGCGGCGATGAGCACCTTGCTGACCCTGCGCAGTATCACCCATGCGCTGCGCGGGTGGCCGACGCCGATCGGCGCCGCGATCCGTACCACCCCCGAGACCTTCGACGATCTTGGCGAAATTCTGGACGTGGGGGCGCGGATGCAGCTGGAACTGGTCGGCAAACAAGTTGTCGGAGCGGCGGGGATCTTGTCATGACGATGTCCGGCGATAGCGATCTCGAGGCGATCGGTCAGCATCTGGCCGACGGAGGCCTGATCATTCTGGCGGGCGACGCGCTGCGCGATGGCGATCTCGACTTTGCCATGGCGGCGAGCCGGGTGACGCCCGAGGCAATCAATTTCATGGCGCGTCATGGCCGCGGCCTGATCTGCCTTGGATTATCGCAGCCGCGCGCATGGAAGCTGGGCATCATGCCACAAAACAGCGGCGAAGGCAGCGACAGCGGGCGGCCGTTCGGCGTCTCGATCGAGGCGCGTCACGGGGTGGAAACCGGTATTTCGGCGCATGATCGCGCCCACACCATCGCGGTCGCGATGGCGCCCGACGCGCGCGCTGCCGATCTGGTCAAGCCCGGCCATGTCTTTCCGCTGATCGCCGATCCGGGCGGCCTCGCCAAGCGCCGTTCGACCCTCGAAGCCGGGATCGCATTATGCAGTCGTTTCGATCTTGGCGACGGTGTCGTCCTTTGCGCGATCCTGCTGGACGACGGCACCATGGCGCGGCGTGCCGACATGGACCGTTTCGCGGCCGAGCACAAAACGCCGATCGTGGACATCGGCGCGCTGGACCTTGAATAGCGGCGGGGCATTGGAACGCGGCGGCGGGGGCGCCGACCTCTACGGCGAGATCTGGCTCGCCGAACACCAGTCGGCCAAGCGCTGGTCGGCAAAGCATTGGCTGCCCGGTCTGGGCGTCGTCACGATCGCGGCGGCGGCGGCGGCGTGGCTGTCCGACCATTATGCCATGCCGATCATCCTTGCGGGGCTGCTGATCGGCCTTGCGCTCAACTTCCTTGCGGCCAACCCGCGACTGCACGCCGGCATGGACTTGTGCGCCACAACGGGCCTTCGATGGGGCATCGTCTTGCTGGGCACGCAAGTGACGCTGGCGCAGATCGCAGCGCTCGGCATCACAAGCTTTGCCGCGCTGATTGCGATCGTGACCCTGGTGATCGCCGCGGGCGTTCTAGGCGCCCGGATCAGCGGCAACAGCGCGCTTGTCGGATTGCTCGCCGGCGGCGCGACGGCGATTTGTGGCGCATCCGCTGCCTTGGCGATCTATGCGCTCATCGGGCGCGAGCGGCTGGATCATCATCGCTTTACCTTCACGCTGGTCGTGATTTCGCTCGCCAGCGCGATCGCCATGTCCTTCTATCCGCTGCTCGCCGCGCAGTTTCAGTTCAGCGACCGGCAGGCGGGGTTTCTGATGGGCGCCGCCATTCACGACGTCGCCCAATCGCTGGGCGCGGGCTATAATTATTCCCCCGCTGCCGGCGAAGTGGCGGCCATTGTGAAGCTGACCCGCGTTGCTCTCTTGGCACCGGTTGTTGCGATAATCGCCATGATCATCGGGCGGCCCGGCGACCGGTCAGGCGGCCGGTTTGCGCCGCTACGGCTGCCGTGGTTCATCTGGGCTTTTCTGGCGCTGGTGTTGATCGGCTCGTCGATCCCAATTCCGTCCTGGCTCAAGGATCTGGGCTTCGTTGCCTCTAAGATACTGCTGCTGTTTGCAGTGGTCGCCGCCGCTATGCGATCCTCGCTCGACGCCTTGCTATCTGACGGATGGCGGGGATCTGTCCCGGTCGTGTTCGCAACCTTGGCATCGCTCGCCGCAGCGCTCCTATTTGCGCGCTACTTCCTTTGAGGGATCCGCGCGGCAGTCAATCTGCGATTATGAAGGTCGCAGGCTTTTGCAGTTGGAATGTGCGTGCGGTGATAATCGTCCGTTCGAGGTCAGGCTGCTCTTAGATTGAGATTGGGCAAAGCGGACATCGCGCTCGCCTGTCCCCGGTCCTGCTGAATCTCGAAAAGCGAGCGACAAAGAGCCAAGCGACGCAAGTTCCCGCACAAACTCGAGGCGCGGTATTCGATCATTGGTCTCATCGAGCAGCTCCCGGCTTCGTGCAATCACCGTCCGCGTCAGCGAATGAGTTGGACGATAACGGGTAAAAATGTTCACAAGAGAGCTGCACCATAACTATGGTTCACGCCCGCAAATTTTCTCCAAACGCATCGGACCGCAGTTTTGATTTGACGGTCACCGCCAAGAACCGAACAAGAGGTATCGATGATATTGAGCAAGGCGATTGTAGCGATGGGCTTGTTGGCGGCGGCATCCGCCGCGCCCCCGGCCGAGCGTGCCCGCGAAGTCGGCGTGGTTATCGGCGTTCTGGCTCCCGGCCCGCTCAATGCCATCACCGATGTTGACGGGGTCGAGGTTGGCCATGTCACGATCGAGGAAGGCAAAGACGTCCATACCGGCGTCACCGCAATCCTGCCGCATGGCGGCAACGTCTTTCGCTCGCGCGTTCCCGCCGGCTTTGTCGCCTTTAATGCGTTCGGGAAGTTTGCCGGCTCGACGCAGGTCGTCGAACTCGGTGAGATCGAGACGCCCATCCTGCTGACCAACACGCTCAACGTCCCCGAAGCCGCAGCGGGCGCGATCGAATGGACGCTGACCCAACCGGGTAATGAAGCGGTCCGGTCGGTCAACGCCGTGGTTGGTGAGACGAACGATGGCGTCCTCAACGACATCCGCCGCCGCCGCGTCACCGTCGCCGATGCCCGGCGCGCGATCGAAGGAGCGAAAGGCGGAGCGGTCGAGGAAGGGTCGGTCGGCGCGGGTACCGGAACGGTGGCGTTCAGATTTAAAGGCGGGATCGGCACGGCGTCGCGCAGGCTGCCGAGCGCGATGGGCGGATGGACCCTGGGGGTGCTCGTCCAGAGCAACTACGGCGGTGTCCTCAATATTGCCGGGGTGCCGGTCGGTATCAAGCTGGGCCGCCACGCCTTCGCCCAGCGGGGCGATCGCGACACCGCAGACGGCTCGGTCGTCGTGGTGATTGCCACCGACGCGCCGCTGTCCGATCGCAACCTGCGCCGCATCGCCGAGCGGGCGTTCATCGGGATCGGTCGGACGGGATCGTCCTTTTCCAACGGATCGGGCGACTATGCCATTGCTTTTTCGACTAGCCGCGCAGTGCGCCGCGAGGAAGGAAGTCCATCGACCGCGCAAATCGCCGATCTGCGCAACGAGGCGCTTTCGCCGCTATTTCAGGCGGTCGCCGAAGCAACCGAGGAAGCGGTCGTCAACTCGCTCTTCGCCGGAAAGACCGTCGAGGGGCATCGCGGCACCGTCGAGCGGCTGCCGGTCGAAACGATATTGCCGTGGCTGGTCGCTGGCGAAAAGTAACGGCCCAGCCGACCAATTCTACCGAATCTGGTCAGGACACCTTGGCCGCGCGCAGCAGGCGGCCGGGAGCGCCAACCCGTTCACCGCCCTCAAAAGTGGGCCGTCCATTCACCATGACCATGTCGAAACCTTGCGCCTGAGCAAAGGGGTCGAGGTAGGTCGAGCGCGCTTTTACCCGTTCGGGCGCGAACAGGATGAGGTCCGCCTTCGCGCCCGGCCGCACCGTTCCGCGATCGGGGAGTCGGAGGATCCGCGCCGGGAGCGCGGTCGCTTTGCGGACAGCCTGCTCGATCGAGAGCCTGCCGCTGTTCACGACATACTGCTCGATCACTTTGGCATAGGTGCCGGTCGCCCGCGGGTGACGCATGCCCGGTCCGCCGTCGGTCGAGATCGCGACGCCGGGGTCCAGAACCAGAATATCTTGCAGGGCATCGTCCATGGTGAAATGCGCGCCGGAGGCGCCGCCCGGACCGATCTGGATCAGGAAATCGGCATAATGCAGTCCGGCTTCGCCCGCGGCCTGGGCCAGTGTCTTTCCGGCATAAGGCGCGGTGCCGATCAGGAGCGCTTCCGGCCCGCCGCGCCGGGTCATTCGCGCGACCAGATGGTCGCGCAGTTCCTGCCTTCGCCCGGCGACGACGGTTCCATAATCGGTCGGCGGCAAAGCCCATTCGGGGAAGAGCAGCGCAATACCGGTATAGCCCGCGCTGTACGGATAGGCATCGGCGGTCAAATCGATCCCGGCACCGCGTTTGGCGGCAATATAGTCGAGCAGTTGCCGGGCGCGGTCTTCGCCTTTGCCAAACACCACTTTCAGGTGCGAGATGTGCGGCCGACCGGGGCGCGCAGACGCAATGAGTTCATCGATCGAGACCTCGATCTCGTCGTCATTTTCGGATCGCATATGGCTCATGACCACGCCGTCATGGCGGGCGACGGTTTGGGCAAGGCTGGCGAGCTCGGCGCTTTCGGCATAAATGCCCGGAACATATTCCAGCCCATAGGAGAGGCCAAAGGCGCCGGAGCTGAGTTCGCCATCAAGCCGCGCTGCCATGCGCGCCAGCGCGGCATCATCCGGCTGGCGCACCGCGTCGGCGATGCCAGAGGCGCGGCGCAGCGTGCCGTGGCTTGCGAGCGCAGCAACATTCAGCGGCAGCGCGGCGCGGTCAGCAGCCGAAAGCCAGGTTCGCAGGTCCAGATCATCACCAACCCGCGGGCCGCTGCCGTCGACACCGAGCAAAATGGTGGTCACCCCCATGGCGAGGAAGGCATCGTAGGATTGCTCCAGCGGATCGCCATGCGTGTGGGTGTCGATAAATCCGGGGGCGAGGACACGCCCTTCGCCCTCGACAAGCCGCGCGCCGCGCGGCGCCGATCCGCCCGGCGTCAGGATAGCCGCAACTTGGTCGCCAAGGACGGCAACATCGGCTCGGCGGGGTCCAGCCCCGGTGCCGTCCACCAGCAGGACATCGCGAAAATAGACCGACGGCTCGCCCGGGGCGGCGGCGAGAACCGGCAGGTGCGCCAAGGCGCTCCCGGCAATCGCACCGGCAACGACCTGACGCCGCGTTACGTCACGCACCATGAAACTCTCCCTTGCGAGGATGGCGGCAAAGATGCCGGGATGGGCGGCGGAAAAGCAAATCGATGCTTAAGCGGAGCGATCGACGGCGTCGATCGACCACCGCGACCCGCCTTCACCCCTGCTTTGCCTTTATATAACGCGTCACCTGCTCCTCGAGAATGTCGAGTGGCAGCGCACCTTCGCTCAGCACCGCCTCGTGAAAATCGCGTATATCGAAGCGCGCTCCCAGCTCGCGTTCGGCGCGGGCGCGCAATTCGGCGATCTTGAGCTGGCCAACCATGTAGCTGGTCGCCTGCCCCGGCCAGTTGAAATAGCGATCGACCTCGCGCGCGATGTCGGTGTCCGACACCGAACTGTTCGCTTTGAAATACGCGATCGCTTGTTCGCGCGTCCAGCGCTTGGAATGGATGCCGCTATCGAGGACAAGCCGGATCGCCCGCCAGACCTGGAGCGAAAGCATGCCGAACCGGTCGTAAGGCGTCTTATACACCCCCATTTCGTTCGCGAGCCGTTCCGAATAGAGTCCCCAGCCCTCCATATAGGCGCCGTAGCCGCCGAACTTGCGGAACTTGGGAATGCCCGTCAGCTCCTGCTGGCGGGCGATCTGGAAATGATGGCCCGGCGCCCCTTCATGCGCGGCGATACCTGCGACCTGCACCTTCTGCGTCTGGTTCATGTCGACGAGATTCACATAATAGATGCCGGGCCGCGAGCCGTCTGCCGATGGCGCGTTATAAAAGGCGGTCGATGCGGTGGCTTCGCGCCATTTTTCGACCGCGCGCACTTCGAGCGCCGCCTTGGGCAGCACCCGAAAATAGCGCGGCGCGGCGGTCATCGCCGACGCGATCACCGCGCGCGCATCGGCAAGATAGGCTTCGCGGCCAGCCTCGGTATTGGGATATTTGAACTGCGGATCGGTGCGGATATGATCGAAAAATTGTTCGAGCGTCCCGGTAAAGCCGACCTCGCGCTTGATCGCCTCCATCTCCTGCCGGATCGCCGCGACCTGGGCGAGCCCGAGGTCGTGGATCTGGTCGGCGGTCAGGTTGGTGGTGGTCGAACTCTGCAGCCGGTCGGCATAATAGGCCGCACCATCGGGGAGGTTCCACGCCCCGAAATTGCCCTTCGATTGCGGCTCGATTTCGTCGATCGCGGCGATCAGCGCGCGATAACCCTGCCGGAACGGCCCGGAGAGTCCCGCGCTGGCATCGGCGAGCAGCTTGGCCTTGGTCGCCGAGGGAGCATCAAGCGCCTCCACCTTTTTGCGGAAATCGGCCATCAGCGTCGAATCCGCGCCGCTGTCGAACGGCGCCCCCGTGATGACCTTCAACGCGTCGGCGCGCGCCGGAGCGAAATTGACTTTGTTGGGAATGATCTCCGCCGCCGCCTGCTCGCGCATCGTCGCCGCGACTTCGCGCATGACGCGGTCGGTGTCGCGCAGACGCGCGATATACGCCTCTGCATCGGCGACAGTGTCGATCTTGTGATTGTTGATCAGCAGCACCGGGATCGCGCCCGCGGGGCTGCCGTTGGTCGACACGGGGAAGCGCAGCTTGCGAAACCGCGCCGATGCGCGGCCACGTTCGACTTCATATTCGAACAGGCGATAACTGACGCGCGCGCTTTCGCTCAGCTGCTCGGGGTTGAATCGCGCCCGCATGTCCTTGAGCTGACGATCGGCCATTGCCTGCGTTCGAACCGAGGCGGCGTCGGTATAGTCGTCGAGCTTGTTATAGTCGGTCTTGAGTCCGAGCCGGGTCTGCGATTCGGGGCTGAGCGCCAGTCGCTCGTCGAACGTTCCATCAAGGAAATGAAGCAGCGCTTCATCCTGCGCCCCCGCTTGCGGCGCGGTCTGCGCGAAGGCGGGCGCGGCGATGGGAGCGAACGGCAGGACGGGGAGCAGCATCAGGGCGACGGCGAAGCGCATTATATTCTCCTATCGAATAAGCGACTTGTCGCCGAACATGTCGGCTGACGCAACAATGTTTCATCGCCATGCCGAACGGCGACCCGCGGGCAACCCCGCCGCAGGCCGCGATCACACCGAACCGGTCGCCACCTTCGGCGTCAGCAAAACTGCCGCGCGAACGCCGCCGCCGCACCGAACAGGCCCGGTTGCGGGTGAGTGATCAACTTCACGGGCAGCGCCGCCATCAGATTTTCGAACCGGCCTTTGGCGACGAAGCGTTCGGGAAAGCCCGAGCGGACGAGGCTGTCGCGGATGCGCAGCCCCAGCCCGCCCGCGATGACCACCCCGCTCGCGCCTTGCGCCAGCGCCAGATCGCCGGCGACGCTGCCGAGCGACAGGCAGAAGCGGTCGGCCGCGGCGGCCGCCAGGCTATCTTCGCCGCTCATCGCCATCGTCCAGATCGTCCGGTCGTCGAGCGACGCGACCGGTCGCCCTTCGAGCGCCGCCAGCGTCTCATAAATATCCACGATCCCCGGACCCGACACGATGCGTTCGATCGACACGCGCCGGTGGCGTTCGCGCAGCCGCGCGAGGATCGCGTCCTCGATACTGTCGAGCGGCGCGAAGTCGATATGGCCGCCTTCGGTTGCCTGAACGCGGTAGTCGGTGCCGTCACGCCAGATATGCGCAACGCCCAGCCCGGTGCCGGGGCCGATGATGCTGATCGTGCCGGTCGTCGGCAGCGGTTCGTCGGGACCGCTCAGCCGCTCGAAATACCCCTCATCGGCCTGCGCGACGGCATGCCCGACCGCTTCGAAATCGTTGACCAGCACGTGGCGATCGACGTGCAGCTTTTCGCCGATCAAGGCCGGGCGGATGAGCCAAGGGTTGTTGGTAAAGCGAATGACGTCGCCGCGGACCGGCCCCGCCACCGCAATCGCGACGCTGCGCGGCACGCCGCCCTCGCGGCGCGCGAACGCTTCCCATGCTGATTGGAAGCTCGCGTGATGGGCGGTGTGCAGCGTCGTCGCTTCGCCCAACGACACAACACGGCCGCGTGCGACTTCCGCGATCGCAAAGCGCGCATGGGTGCCCCCGATATCGACTGCCACTACGGTCTCGCTCATAACGCTCCTCTTCGGTGTCAGGGTCGGTCCCCGACCCCCATCTCAATTGCAAGGCACCGCCGCGCTATACCGCCGGGCGCCGGGCATAATAGCCGAAGCATGCGATCACCGCATAGCAAAGGGCGGGCAGCAACAACGCCAGCGCCAGACTGCCGGTCAGGTCGGCGAGCGCGCCGGTCGCGAGCGGGACGACGGCGCCGCCGAAGATCGCGATGTTGATGATCCCCGACCCGTCGGCCGCGCGGGGTCCGAGCTTTTCGGACGCCAGGCTGAAGATCGTCGGGAACATGATCGCGTTGGTCAGGCCGATCGCGAGCAGCGAATAGGCCGCGACGGACCCGCTGCTGCTGGCGGAGACCAGGATCAGCGTGATGGCGCCGACCGCCACCGCCGCGAGCAATTTGCCGGGGCTGACGCCGAGATACATGACACCCGAGCCGATGAAGCGCCCGAGCATCGCGCCGCCCCAATAGAGCGCGATCATCCAGCCGATGGCGGACTCGGGCTGGCCGAGCACGCGTTCGAGCGCGAGGTAATTGATGACCAGCGAGCCGATCGACACCTCGGCACCGACATAGAGGAAGATGCACAGCGCGCCGAAACTGAAGCGCGGCCGCTTGAGAAGATCGAGGCCCGCAAAGCCGCTGCTGGCCTCATGCTTCTCGTCCTTGAGCCGCCCCCGGAACATCCAAACCGCCACGGCAACGACCGCGAGCGCCGCCGCGATCCCGAGATAACCGTGAACGATCGCCTGGCTCTCGGCGACGCGATAGGCGTCCAGGGCGGTACCCGACAGATCCTCAGCCGACACATCCTTGAGCGAGCCGAGGATCAGTCCCGCGCCAACGAGTGGGAAGATGGTCGTCCCGAGCGAGTTGAACGCCTGCGCAAAGGTCAGGCGGCTGTGCGCGGTCTGGGGCTTGCCGAGCAGCGAGATCAGCGGGTTGGCGACGACTTGCACGATCACCACCCCGCTGGCGAGGACGAACAGTGCAAAGAGAAACAGCCCATAGGTCGCGGTGTGCGATGCCGGAATGAAGAGCAGGCAGCCGACCATCATCGTCACCAGGCCGGCAACCGCGCCGCGCATATAGCCGATTTTTTTGACCAGTTTGGCGCCCGGGATACCGATCAGCAGATAGGCAGTGAAGAAGCAGAACTGCACCAGCATCGCCTGGGTGTAGTTGAGCGTGAACAGCTCCTTGAGTTTGGGGATCAGCACATCATTCAGCGACGTGATGCCGCCGAAGATGAAAAAGAGGCCCATCACGAACAGGCGCAATTCCGGGGCATCGACATGGCCGCCCGGCTCGGTTCCCCTGCCCGCATCCATCGCGCTATCCTGCGGTACAATCGCCATGTCTATGTCTCCCTAAAACGGCGTGGACATGCTGCCCGACAATCCGAACAAAGTCTCGCTTGCCTGCCGGTTGGACCGTGCAGCACGGTCGCTCGCCCACGCCAGGACGCTTGTGCATCAAACATCGCGCGGCATCGTCGCCAGCAGCGCGGCGGCGCACAGCGCGAGCAGAGCAAGCACCAGGAACAGCTTGCCGAAGCCGAAACCCGGAACCACCGAGATGGCGATCCACGGCATGACGAGCGACGGCGCGGTGTTGGTCAGGTTGAACAGCCCGATACCCAGCCCGCGCTGTGCGGGGTCGCGCAGGACGCGAAGCGTCTGGCTGGCATGCAGCGCCAGAAAGGTCGCGCCAGCGATCGCGAACAGGACATACGCAAGCTTTGCCATCGCCGGGTCGTCGGCCAGCGCCATTGCGGCGAGCGCCAAACCCGCGAGCGCCGAAATCAACGACAAGACTGTAAAGGGATGCCCATATCTGTCCGACCAGCGGCCGAGGAGCAGCGCGACGACGATCGACGCCGACAGGCCGCCCGCGAACAAGATGGTCTTCTCCCCATCCTCCATCGCGGGGTCGAGCGCGCGGAGCCAGAAATAGAGATAGCTGGCGAGCGCCGCGCCGGAAATCTGCATCAAAAGACGGGCAACCCACATGCGAATCGCGGCCGATTTGAGGTGCGGCGCCGTCCCTTGGCTCACTGGCGATGCGCGCGGCGACGCTGTCAGGCGTCGCGGCTGGCCCAAAAACAGCAACGGCAGCACCAACGCAGCGGTCATCGCCGCGATGATCACGGCTTTGCCCTCGAACGAGGCCACCGCCCCGGCCGCGAACAAGATGCCCGACCATGCACCCAGCGCGGGCGCAATCGACAGCAGGCCGCCCAGCAGCCCCTTCTGCGTGTCGGGAACGAAGTCGCCGGCCCAGGCGATCAGCGGCACGAGCATCAGGTTGAGCGCCAGTTGCCACGCCACGACCAACCAGAGCAGGGCGCCGATGCTGTCGCACTGCGTCATGGCAAGCTGGAGCAGGATCGTCGCGACCATGCCAACGGCGACCCACAGACGACGGCGGCTCGTGCGGTCGCTCAGCCATCCCGACAGGACACCCGAAACGCTGGCCGCGATCGCGCCCGCAAACACGATATACCCCAACCAGACAATATCGTCGGCGCCGGCGAGTTCGGTGATCCGCGCCGGGAGGACGAGCATGAGAAAGGGGGTGTAGGCCGTAACGCCGCCTGCGTAAGCAAGCGCATAGAGAAGCAGGAAGCCAAGCGGCTGCCGCGCCGCTCCTCCGGCCCCATTGTCCATCGCCAATGCTTTCAAGCCTCCGCTTGGGCACGCCGCCCATCGCCAACCTACAGCCTGCATAGCGTTACCAACCGGCATAATACAGCCGCCCAGACCGCGTCGCGGCCCGGACGGCTGCCCCTTTTTTAGAAGGTCACCCGCGCGCGCAGACCATAGCTGCGCGCATCGTTCAGGAAGCGGATGTTCAGCGACGAACCGACAAGGGCCTTTTGCGAAACCTCCTCATTGAGGAAGTTGCTGGCCCATGCTTCGAGGCGGAAATTGTCGATCGTGTAGCCGATCCCCAGATTCAGCGTCGTATAGCCCTTTTGCCGGTCTGGGAAACCCGCCGCCAGCGACGTCTGGCGCGCCCCGCTCAGGAACACGATGTCGTCCTCGTTGAACTGGCTGAGGAAGTAGGACGAGCGGTAGTTGAGCAGCGCCTGCCAATCGAGACGGCCCGGCCCCACGTCGAACCATTGCGACAGCCGCGCGCTGACGTTCATCTTGGACGACAGCGGCAGGCGATTGCCGACCAGGCTGATCAGCGGCGAATTGCCGCCCGCGCCAAAATCCTGCGCGCGCGCATCGGCCACGGTGCCGCGCGTGATCTTGGTGTCCAGATAGGCGGCGTTGATGTCGAGCCCGAAATTGCCCGGCAGACTCAGGCGCAGCTCGGCCTCGGCGCCATAGATACGCGACGCGCCGATGTTGCGGTTGACCAGCGAATAGCCGTTGCAGACCGGCGGGGTCTGGGTGCTGTCGAGGTTGATACAGGTGAGATCCTGGAACACCTGGTTCGAATAGTCGTAATAGAAACCGGTCAGGTTGAATACCGCCCGCCGCCCGAAGGCGTCGAAGCTGTTGCGGCTGCCAACCTCGTACACGAGCAGCTTTTCGGGGCTGAAGGTTTCCGGGATCGTCGATCCGTTGAAACTGTCGTTAAAGCCGCCCGATTTGTGACCGGTCGAAACCTTCGCATAGAGCATATTGTCGTCGCTGACGTCGAACTCGATGCCCGCGCGCCAATCGACGAAGTTGAACTTCGAACTGCCGACCTGCTGCCCCGGAATGGTCAGGTTCGCATAGCTGAACCCGCCGTTGGTGTTGGACGGGTTGAGCGTGGGGCAGTTGACGAAACCATTGTCGATGTCCGGCCGGTCGATGCAGGTGCCGTTCGGGTTGGTGCCGTTGGCGATCGCGCCGATCTGCTGGATCAGCGTGTCGCGCAGCCCCGGCGTCTTGATGCCTTCGATGAGGAATTGTGCCAGACCCTGCGGCGTGTTGATACCGGTGACGTCGAAGTTGGGGCGATCGAGCAGGTTGGGCTTGAAGCCTTCGGTGCCGAGGCGGGTCGCGAAACAGCAGGCGAAGTCCTCGCCGCCCAGCGTCAGCGCCCAGTTGCCGCCAATGCCATAACGCGATTTCTTTTCGTCGGTGTAGCGAATGCCGCCCAGGAACCGCAGCCGGTCGGTGACATCAAAGGTGCCATCGGCGTAGAAGGCATAGCTCTCGCCGTTGACGTCGGGCATCGTGAACTCGGTTCCGGAGTAACAGCAATAGCCCCGGTCGGCGAGCGCGAGATAGCCGACCTGCTGGTCTTCATTGAAATAGAAACCGCCGAGATTCCAGCGGAAACGCTGATCTTCATTGGCAAAGACCCGCGCCTCATAGACCTGGCTTTTTGACTTCGTCTGCCAGAAATTGCCCGAGAAATTATCGTAAAGGACCGCCGAAAGGTCGCGGCCCGGATAGTCGATGCCTTCACTCGACGCATTTACCTGGTAAAAATCGACCGAGCGGTAGCTGCCGGTCAGCTCGGCACCGAAGCTGCCGAAATCATAATTGATCTTGCCCTGCACACCCCACAGCTCGTTTTCCATGTCGCCCTGCAGGCCGCGATAGACGACATTTTTGAGGTTCAGCTTGTCGGGGCGGAGGCCCGTCGCTTGAACGGCGCTGAAGATATTCGCGCCGGGATAGCCGGTACCGGTTTCCTTGCCATAGTCGCCGACGATCGAGATGCTGAGCTGGTCACTCGGTTCCCAGAGCAAAGACAGACGGCCGGCGTAATTCTCTTCGAGGCCTGCGGGTTTCAAGCCGCTCGCGAGCGCGCCGGTCGAGACATTTTTGAAACCGAAATCGCGGTTGACGTAATAGGCTGCAGCACGCAGCGCGAAGGTTTCGCCGAGCGGAATATTGATCGCGCCTTCGGCGCCGTAGGAAGAGCGGTTGCCGAACTCAGCCTGCGCATAGCCGCCAAATTCGCCGAGCCGCGGTTTCGCGGTGATGATGTTCAGCGTCCCCGCAACCGCGTTGCGGCCATAGAGCGTGCCTTGCGGCCCCTTGTTCACCTCGACGCGCTCAAGGTCATAGAACATCAGGCCAAGCCCGCGCGGGCGCGGGATATAGGTACCGTTGAGGTGGGGTGCTGCGCCGGGATCGCCAAGCTCGGTGCTGTTCGCCGAGCCGACGCCGCGGATGAAGATTTCGACATTGCCCTCCTGGTTCGAGATGCTGAGGCCAGGGATCGCGACCTGCAGATTGCGGAGATCGCTGATGCCATCGCGGCGCAACTGATCGGCGCCCAGCGTCTGCACGACGCCCGACACATCCTGCAGATTTTCCTCGCGGCGGTTTGCGGTGACGACGATGACATCGTCGCGATCCTCGGCCGCCGTTTCAGTGGCCACCGGCTCCTGCGCATAAGCCGGAATGGTGGCGACGGTGGAAAGCAGTACCAGAAGCGCCGAACGCCCAAAAATTCCCTTGTTCATAACATCCTCCCTAATTTGTCTTCTTATTTGCATGCAAGCTGTGGTCCCGCCGGCGAGACAATCCGCGCCGAGGACAAGGTGATGTCGAGGCTGCCGGCGGTCGCGAGCGTCAGCGGCGTGTCGACGCGGGCCATGTCGACGCCCGCCTTTTCAAAGCAGCGCAGCGGGACCGCGATGCGCGTCCATTTGTCCGACTTCGCCGCTTCGGTGAGCAGGCTGCGCACCGGAATGCCCCCCGCACAGTTCGCGCCGCATCCCATCAACAGGCTGACGTCGGCGGACGGTGCCGCATTGACCTTCAACTCAAGTTCGAGCGCGAGATCACCGTTGGTCTGGCGCGTCAGGTCGGCGGGGCTATCCTGGGCGATGGTGGCGACGGCATGCCCTGCCCCCGTCCAGCGGAGACGCACCGAATCCTCCTGCGCTGTGCGGTCGGCGGGACGCGCTTCGATCAATTGCGGGCCGGGATTGGTCGAAAGTGCGCCGGGCGCCCCTAACAACAGGCGGCGGCCGCTTCCCGGCTTTCCGGCCGCGAACAGCGTGCCGGGGTCCGCAATCGGCGCACTTGCGCGCGCTTCGGGCAGCGGCGCGAGATCGCCCTTGTCGGCAAAACTCAGGCCGAAGCCATAAGCAAACAGTGGATCATAATTGGCGTCGCCGACGTTGACCGCGGTCTGATCGCTCGACCGGGGCCAGCTATAGGGCAGCTTGCCGCGGAAATCGGCCTTGCCGAACAGGATGTCCGCCACGCCGCCGCCTTCCGATCCCGGCAGCCAGGCGGCAACGAACGCATCCGACGTGTTGAGGAAGGGATTGACCCACATGGCGCGCCCCGACAGGAACACCGAAACCGTCGGGACACCCGCCGCCTTGAGCGAACGCAGCAAGGCCAGGTTTTTGGCGTCGTCATAGCCGACATCAGGGCGATCCCCCTGGAACTCGGCATAGGGATCCTCACCAAACACGACGATCGCGACGTCGGGCTTGCGGGCGTAACGGCCATCGACCGACAGGGTCGCGGTACCACCAGCGGCCTTGACCGCCTCGTCGATCCCTTCCCAGATCGACTGGGCATTGGGGAAGTCACTGCGCTTGGTCCCGGTGCCTTGCCAGCTGAGCGTCCAGCCGCCGGTCTGCTTGGTCAGATTGTCGGCGCCGTCGCCCGCGACCAATATGTTGCCTCCCGCCTTGAGCGGCAGCAGCGCTCCAGCGTTTTTGAGCAGCACGAGCGATTCGCGCACCGCTTCCCGCGCCACTGCGCGATGCTCCTTGCTGCCGAGCAGTTCGAACCGGCCGCCGTAGGGCCGCGACGACGGCTTGCCCGCTTCGAACATGCCGGCACGGACCTTGACGCGCAGGACACGGCGTACCGCGTCATTGAGTTGCTCCAGCGGCAGCGTCCCGCTCTGCGCATGGGCAAGGGTCGCGCGGTACAGATCCTTCCAACTATCGGGCGCCATATACATGTCGAGTCCCGCGATCACCGATTGCGGGCAATCGGTGGCGGTGCAGCCCGCAACCTGGCCATGGCCGTTCCAGTCGCCGACGAGGAAACCGTCGAAATTCCAGCGATCCTTCAGCACGCCGGTCATCAGCGACTGATGCCCATGCATTTTGACGCCGTTCCAGCTTGAAAAGCTGATCATCACCGACTGCACGCCTGCGTCGAGCGCGGGGAGATAGGGCGGGCTGAACAGGTCGCGGAGTTGCGCTTCGGGCATCACGGCGTCGCCTTGGTCTTTCCCGCCGCTGGTGCCGCCATCGCCGAGGAAATGTTTGGCGGTGGCAACGATATGCGGCCCGTGCAGCCAGTCCGGATCGCCGATCCGGCCCTGCAAGCCTTCGATCAGCGGCGCGGCGTAGCTGGTCGCGATTTCGGGAGTCTCGCCAAAGCCCTCGTAAGTGCGGCCCCAGCGGTCGTCGCGGACGACGGCCAGCGTCGGCGCAAAGGTCCAGTCGAGACCGGTCACACGCATCTCGATCGCCGTTGCGGCGCCGATCCGGCGGATAAGATCGGGATTGCGCGCGGCGCCCAGCCCAATATTGTGCGGAAACAGCGTCGCGCCGACAACATTGTTATGGCCGTGGACCGCGTCGCTTCCCCAGATCACGGGGATCCGGGGCAGCATGCCATGGCGCTTCATCGACGCGGCGTAAAAGGCGTCGGCGGCGGCCAGCCAGTCCTTCGCCGGGGCATTGTAGCGGCCGCCCGGATCCGAATTGCCGCCATTGAGCACCGAACCCAGATGATAGCGATAAACGTCGTCGGGCGTGACGCTGCCGATGTCGGCCTGGATGATCTGTCCGACCTTCTGTTCGATCGACATCGCGGCGAGCAACGCGTCCACCCGACGTTCCACCGCCGGATCCGCAACGACCGTCGCGGCGCGCGCGGGCCAGTTTTCGGGTGTAGCCAGCGCGTTCATCGCTGCGCCAGCCGTTTGGGCGGCGGCGCGTTCAATAGAATTGGGAGCCAAGAGCGCGACGAGCGACGTAGCCCCCAGCGCCAAGACAGCTGCGCGTGACAGACTCAATTCCCTCTCCCCATTTATGTCAACGTTTACCGTTTTGTCGGTCAACGTTTACCGTCGATTCTCGACAGAAGTCAATAGAGGCGCTAAAGAGAAGCTGCGGGACGCGGCAGCCATGTTGCAAGTCGATCTATCTGATTGATCGGAGACGAAAATTTCGAAACGATCAACGATCGTCGATATTGCGCGCGTGGCCGGGGTCACACCCAAGACGGTGTCGCGCGCACTCAACGATGCCCCCCATGTCAGCGAAGCGGTGCGCCGCAAGGTCAAAGAGGCCGCGGCCGCGCTCGACTATCATCCCAACCTCGCCGCGCAGAGCCTGATCGCGCGTCGCTCCTATCTGATCGGGCTGACCTACGAACGTCCCAGCCCGAGCTATGTCGTCGAACTGCAGAACGGCGCGCTCGGTCGTCTTGAAAACGAGCGCTACCGCCTCGTCGTTCTGCCGTTCAACCATGTCGCCAGTCGCCCCGAGGAACTCGGCAAGCTGCTCCTGCGCGCCGGGCTCGACGGGGTGCTGCTGGCGCCGCCCGCTTGCGACCAACCGGTGCTGCTCGACATGATCGAGCGGCAAAGGCTTCCTTATGCCCGTATCACCCCGCACAGCGACCTCGATCGCGGGCTGGTGGTCGCGATGGACGAGGTCGCGGCCGGTCATACCGTCGCCGCGCATATCCTGTCGCTCGGGCACCGCCGCGTCGGCATCATCCTTGGCGATCCGTCGCACGCCGCGAGCCGGGGACGCCTAGAGGGCTATCGGCAGGCGTTCCAGGACGCCGCGGTGACTATCGACGACGCGCTCGTCGGCACGGGCGACTTCACCTATGATGTCGGCTACCGGGTCGCGCTGGAGCTCCTCGACCGCCCGGTCCGCCCGACCGCGATTCTTGCCCAGAACGACGACATGGCTGTCGCGGCCATCGCAGCGGCGCGCGATCTTGGCTTGTCCGTTCCGCAAGATCTCTCGGTCGCGGGTTTCGACAACTCGGAAGTGTCGCGAACCGCGTGGCCGCCGCTCACCACCGTCCATCAACCCGTGCGCGAAATGGCATGGGACGCGGCAAACCGACTCATTGCCATGCTCGACGGGGACGCCGATTCCGATGCGCCACGTCGACGCGACCATCTGCACGAATTACTCGTCCGCGCTTCGACCGCCCCGCCCTCCTCGACAGAATAATCAAAGTCGCGATCGCGCCGCCGATCAATCCTGTGAGATCGGCGGGTTCGCAAATTCGATCAATTCGCGCGCCTGCTGCGCAAACCAGGATCCTGCGGGCGGCGCCGTGACGCCGCGCTCGGGATCAGCTGGACCGCCAAGCCCGCGATGGCATTCGCCGTCCGATTCACCTGGAATTTTGATCCACAGAAACGCATCGACATAGGGATTGCCGCTTTCCAGTGTCGGTCGGCGGCCCAATCCGCGGTCGGGTGGGTTGCACCAGACTTCGGCATCCGAATATTTGCCGACCGGCGGGTGCCACGATCCCCTGCCGTTGCGGCTGGTATCGATCACCGCATGTTTTTGCGAAGCGGGATCGCGCTTCAGCCCCGCTTTTTCGAACAAGCGGTCAAATGCGGCGTCGGTCGCGCCCCAAGTCGTATGATCCTTGAAATCGGCAGGCCCATATTGGCTGGGACAGGCGCGCGCATCGAGGCCGCCGCGCGTCACCAGCGCGATGCAGTCGCTGACCCAGCGCGCATAGGGAACAACGCGCGTGTCGCTTTCAAAATTCGAGACGTTGAGAAAGAAGCCCGTCGCGCGCGCAACGTCGGCCTTGATCAGCCGACTTGCCGCCTCGCCGGGCGCGAGCCAGCTACTGCCGGTACCGTCGAGATACACGCGCGCATTCGGCAAGGCAGCAAGGATCGCGACCGCGCCGCGCAATTGTTCATATCGTGCATCAGCCGCACGGCTGTCCTGCCCGGCGGGCCGACAATGTTCGACCGTTCCGCCCAGCGTCGGGTGCCAGGGTATGATGCCAAGGCCATCGGGTTCGAGAATGACGACGGCCTGGCGCTCGCCGATGCCGGCGGCAAAACCCTTGATCCACGCAAGATAAGCCGCGCCATCGGCCGCGCCGCCAGCCGAATAGAGCGCGCAGTCTCGGAACGGAATATTATAAGCGACAAGAACCGGAACCTGCCCCCCCGCCGTAGCACGATCGACGATGTCGCGAACCTTGGCTTCCACGATGTCGGGCGTGCCACCGGCGAACCATGACGCCGATGCAATGCGTGACAACAAAAGGGCGTCGTGCCGCGATTGACCCTCTAGCCGCGCGGCAGCCTGCGACGTCGTGCTATCCGGATCCGCGAAAATGCCCCCGCCGCGAGGCGGCTCACCCGACGCCGGTACGCATAACGCGGCAAGTGAGAGCGCGATCCCTGATGCAAAGCCTTTCATGATCCCTCCAGAACAAAGCCTGCATATCCGGTGAGCCGAAGCAAAACTGGCCGCCCTATCATCGCGCGCAACCGCACCTCGCGACAAGCACGATTTCTTCTTTCCAAGCCAAACAAAATCCGGGCTAAGCCATGTTAGGCTGAATGGCTGGGTTCAGATCGCGTCAGATACGCTCGAAACGGCGTAGAAGGGGCACAAAGCGGACATTGAACCGCCCACACTCGGATTGTGATATCGCTATCCAACAAGAGCATCGCGGCGGAAGGTGGCGACCTTAAAGCCTTAACGCTTAGAATTAAAACAATAAATCACTAGCCTTCTCGCGATGTATCCACCCTCATCGCTGGGCCGCAGAAGCCAGGCCACGCATATAACGTCGCAAATAGACCGAAATAAATTGGGGGGGCGCCACGACCCAAAACTCAACATTTTTAAAGTTAATCTATTGGCTTTTTTCATAAATTTGGGTGACATGGCGATAATCGGGGCAGAATTGGGCAAGCGGCGGACGCGATGGGGCAGCGGGCGGAACCGGACTGGGACGAGATCTTCATGCAGGCGGCGTTGCAGCCTGACATGTGGCTCGGTGCGCTCGATGCGCTCGCCAGTCACACCGGGTCGGGGCATGGGCAGTTGATCGGCGTCGGCGGTGCGCGCGAGATTCCGTTCAACATCGTCACCAACTTCGGCACCGATCTGATCGATTATTTTGCGGCGAGCGGATGGGGTTCGGAGACGCATAATTTCCGCGTCGCCGCATCGAACCGGCACATCGAACGCGGCTTTTACGATCCTGTCCTGTACGAACACCACTATGACGGCGTCATCCCGCAGCTTGTTTCAAGCGACTATGTCGATTGGTGTGAAGAGATCGGGATTCCGTTCGGCTGTCAGACTAATCTGGTGATCGACAATTTTGGCGTGGTGGGTCTCGCAACGCTGCGCGACCGCAAGGATGGCCGGACGACTGCGGCGCAGCGCAAGATTTTTGCCAATGGCGCCAAGGCGGCACGGCGCGCGGTGCGCTTGCAGGAAAAACTGGAGGGCGAACAGGCCCGGCTGCTCGCCGGAGCGTTCGACGCGGTTCAGGTGAGCGCCTTCATCATCGACGCCCGCGGCCAGTTGCTCGCGCATAGTGCGGGCGCCGAAGCGATGCTGGACACAGGTGACGTTCGGCTGTCGGGCCGTTCCATCGATGCGGCGGGGGTACCGTTCGCGCTGCGTCAGGCGGTCCAGGCGCTCACCGCCGATGGCGGACACGACCATGTACGGACGCAGATCGCGACGGCGGAGGGGCGACCGCCGTTGGTGATCGAGGGCTTTCGCTTGCCCGAACGCCCTTGGTCGCTCGGTAAGTTGCCGCACGCCATCCTGCTCGCCAACCGTCCGCAGCGCGATCGTGCCGGGGTAACGCCCTATCTGAGCGCAATCTACCGGCTCAGTCCGGCCGAGGCGGATATTGCGGTGCGATTGTTCGAAGGGAAATCGCGCGCGCGGATCGCGGCGGAACGCCATGTCACTGCCGAAACGCTGCGCGGGCAGATCAAGCAAATCTATCTGAAATGCAGCGTCGACAGCGAAGCCGGATTGATGCGGCTGCTGGCACCCATCTTAAGTTGATCACCCCCCGGCAGGGGGATGATCCTTTTTGCGCACCGAAATAGGGGTCCGATTGCAAGGACTAAGGGGGGCCATCTCTTCGACCGCATCGCGCTGGACCGGCTTTTGGCCGCCCGCGATGTGTCGAAGGGACCGGGCTGAAGATATTCCTGTCGTTCGAAGCGACCCCGAACGGCAGGGCGAGGGTCCTCGCCAGTCAATTGCTGTGTGCGACCTGGAAGGGCTCCGTCGAACCTCGGCGGAGCCCTTTTCGGTGAGGGCGGTCAAGCCACCTCGGGCAGCTTATCGAGCAGCTTATCGAGGGTAATCGGGTAGTTGCGGATACGGACCCCGGTCGCGTTATACACCGCGTTAGCAACCGCCGCCGCGACCCCGCAAATCCCGAGTTCGCCGACGCCTTTTGCCTTCATCGGGGAGGTCGTCGGGTCGGTTTCATCGAGGAAGATAACCTCCTGATGCGGGATATCGGCGTGGACAGGGACCTCATAACCCGCAAGGTCGTGGTTGACGAAGAAGCCGAAGCGCTTGTCGACCGCCAGTTCCTCCATCAGCGCCGACCCCGCCCCCATCGTCATCGCGCCGATCACCTGACTGCGCGCCGCCTTTGGATTGAGGATACGCCCCGCCGCGCACACCGCGAGCATCCGGCGGATGCGGATTTCGCCCGTCGCAGCGTTGACCCCGACCTCGACAAAATGCGCGCCAAAGGTCGATTGCTGATATTTTTCGGCGAGGTCGCCATAGTCCATCTTGTCCTCGGCGACGAGTTCGCCGTCGTTAGCCGCATCGCCCAGCGCGACGCTGCGCCGCCCCGCCTTGACCTTACCGCCAGCGAATACCGCGTCGGCTGGAGTCATGCCGAGCTTTTGCGCCACCACTTCGCGCAGCTTGACGCAGGCGGCATAGACCCCCGCGGTCGAACTGTTCGCGCCCCACTGACCGCCCGATCCCGCCGACACCGGGAACGCCGAATCGCCGAGCTTCACGACGATCTTGTCGAGCGGCAGGCCCATCATCTCGGCCGCCGTCTGCGCGATGATCGTGTAGCTGCCGGTGCCGATGTCGGTCATGTCGGTTTCGACCGTCACCACCCCCGATTTGTCGAGGCGGACGCGCGCCGCTGATGTCGCGTTCATATTGTTGCGGAAAGCCGCAGCGACCCCCATGCCGACCAGCCACTGGCCATCGCGCGTCGCGGCGGGTTTCGCGCTGCGCTTGCTCCAGCCGAATTTGTCGGCGCCGATCGTCAGGCACTCGTTGAGTTGACGCTGCGAAAAGGGTCGGCTCGGCTTTTCCGGATCGACCTGGGTGTCATTGATGACGCGGAACTGGATCGGGTCGATCCCCAGCTTCTCGGCCATCTCGTCCATCGCGACCTCAAGCGCCATCAGCCCGGGCGCTTCGCCGGGCGCGCGCATCGCATTGCCCTCGGGCAGGTCGAGAACCGCCAGCCGCATCGCGGTCATCCGGTTCGCGCCCGCATACAGCAGCCGCGTTTGTCCCACCGCGGTTTCGGGGCCACCGCCGGGGAGGTCGCCCGACCAGCTTTCGTGGCCGATCGCAGTGATTTTGCCATCGGCCGTTGCCCCGATACGGATCCGCTGGATCGTAGCCGGGCGATGGGTGGTGTTGTTGATCATCAACGGCCGCTGCAGCGCGACCTTGACCGGCCGCTTGGCGGCTTTGGCGCCCAGCGCGGCGAGCAGCACGTCGGCGCGGTTGAACAATTTGCCGCCGAAACCGCCGCCGATATAGGGAGAGTCGAACCGGATATTCTCCTTGGGAATACCCAGCGTCTTGGCCATGTCGCCGACCGACCAAGCGATCATCTGGTTCGACGTCCACAGCGTCAGCTTGTCGCCTTCCCACGCCGCGATCGATGCATGCGGCTCCATCATCGCGTGACTGTGATCGGGGGTGGTGTAGCGCGCATCGAGTTGCACCGGCGCTGCCGCAAACGCACCCGCGAAATCGCCGACCCCGCTGTCGGGCTCGGTCCCGAACACGGCGGGAGGTTTGACCGCGCCATCGAGTGCGGTCGCCAATTCAAAGGCGCCCTTACCGCGCGCATATTCGACGCGGACGAGCGCCGCCGCGGCGCGCGCCTGTTCGAATGTCTCGGCGACCACCAGCGCGATCGCCTGATGATAATGATCGACCGCCGGACCGCCGAGCAGCTTGGCGGTGTTGAAATTGCCTTTATCCAGCTTGCCGGCATTGTCGGCGGTGACGATCGCCAGCACGCCGGGCGCGGCTTTCGCGGCATCGAGGCTCATCGACGAGATTCGCCCTTTGGCGATCGCCGATCCGACGACATAGCCATAGGCCTGGTTCGCCGCGACATCGTGCCGTTCATAGGCATAGGGCGCGAGACCCGTCGTCTTGAGCGGGCCGTCGATGCGGTTGGTAGGTTTGCCGATGACCTTCAGCTGATCGATCGGGTTGGTCGTCGCGGGGGTATCGAACTTCATGGCTCAGCCCCTTGCTTGTGCCAGAACCCCGGCGAGCGTGCGCTCGACGAGTGGCAGTTTATAGGCGTTTTCATGGCTCGGTTTGGCCCCGGCGAGCAGCTTGGCGGTGACCGCCTTGGCCCCGTCCGGCAGCGCCGCGTCGGCGGTTTCAGATCGCCACGGCGTGTATGCCACGCCGCCCAGCGCAACGCGCCCTGTTCCGTCCTTTTGGACAATCGCTGCGACCGAGATCAACGCGAAGGCATAGGACGCACGGTCGCGAACCTTTTGATAGATATGCGTGCCACCCACCGGTTTCGGCAACGTCACCGCGGTGATCAACTCGCCCGGCGCCAACACAGTGTCGAGATGCGGGGTCTTGCCCGGCGCGCGATAGAAAACATCGAGTGCAATCGTCCGCCCTTTGCCATCCGCGGTGACCGTTTCGACGCTGGCGTCGAGCGCACGCATCGCCACTGCCATGTCGCTGGGGTGCGTCGCGATGCAAGCATCGCTCGCGCCGATGACCGCGTGCAATCGGTTGAACCCGCCGATCGCCGCGCAGCCGCTGCCGGGCTTGCGTTTGTTGCACGGCATGTTGGTATCGTAAAAATAAGGGCAGCGGGTGCGCTGAAGCAGATTGCCCGCGGTCGTCGCCTTGTTGCGCAGCTGGCCCGACGCGCCTGCAACCAGCGCGCGCGACAACAGGCCATAGTCGCGCCGCACGCGCGTGTCGGACGCGAGATCGGTGTTGCGGACCATTGCGCCGATGCGCAGCCCGCCGTCATCCGTCGGCTCGATCTTGTCGAGCGCAAGTCGGCTGACGTCGATCAGATGCGCCGGGGTTTCGATCTCCAGCTTCATCAGGTCGAGCAAATTGGTGCCGCCCGCGATGAAGCGCGCACCCTTCATCTTCGCAAAGGCAGCGGTCGCGGCAGCGGGCGTCTCGACCCGCTCATAGGTGAAGCTTTTCATGCCTTCACTCCCGCAACATCGCTCATCGCGTCGATGATGTTCGAATAAGCGCCGCAGCGGCAGATATTGCCGCTCATCCGCTCGCGCATTTCGACGGCGGTCAGTTTTGGCGCCTTGGTCAGGTCGGCGGTGACATGGCTGGGGATACCGGCCTTGATCTCTTCAAGTACCGCAACCGCCGAACAAATCTGGCCGGGAGTGCAATAGCCGCATTGATAGCCGTCATGTTCGACGAACGCATCCTGCATCGGGTGCATCTTGTCGGGTGTCCCCAGCCCCTCGATCGTGGTGATCGTATCGCCTTCGTGCATCACCGCCAGCGTCAGGCAGCTGTTGATCCGCCGCCCGTCAACGATGACGGTGCAGGCGCCGCACTGGCCATGGTCACAGCCTTTTTTGCTGCCGGTCAGCTGGAGATGTTCGCGCAGCGCGTCGAGCAACGTGGTGCGCGTATCGAGTTCGAGTTCCCGCCGCGTGCCGTTGACGTCGAACGCGACCTTGGCCGTGGGCGGCGCCGCAGCAGCAGACTTGCCCGGCGCGGCGACCGCGCCCGACGGCACGACGGTCACCGCGGCGACTGAGGCGCCCCCGGCGAGCACGCCGCGGCGCGAAAAATCAAGATCCCCAGGCGTTTGCATCGCGTGTCCCCGATTCTGTTTCTGGTTGCCGCGAGCGCAAGCAGTCGCGGGAAGGTCAGGCAGTCGAACCGCGCGGGCATTATGGTTTGCCGCGTCGGCACAGAAGCTTTCGGATTCGGGAATCAGATTAACATACCGATCGGTCAGCTACCAGTCGAACTCGCCGGAACCGCGGCAAGTTCCCCGCGCGCCTGACGAAAGACTTCGATACTGCCCCAGATGGCGAGTGTCGCCATGATCGCTGCGACGGCAAGATCGGGCCAGCTTTGCCCGGTGCCGAACACGCCAAGCGCGGCGCCCATCACTGCGACATTGCCGATCGCGTCGTTGCGCGAACATATCCACACGGAGCGCATGTTCGCATCCCCAGTGCGATAGCGATAGAGCATCAGCGCGACCGCAACATTGGCGGCGAGGGCGAGCGCGCCGATCAGCCCCATGGTTTCGGCATGCGGCGTCGATCCATCGATGAAACCCCACACTGCCGAACCGAGCACCCAGAGGCCAAAGCCCAGCATCGTTACCGCCTTCACCATGGCAGCGCGGGCACGCCACGCGAGCGCCATGCCGGCCACGCCCAGGCTGATCGCATAATTGGCGGCATCACCCAGGAAATCGAGCGCGTCGGCTTGCAGCGCGCGCGAATCTGCGGCGACCCCGGCAACAATCTCGACCCCGAACATCACGGCGTTGATCAGCAGCGCCGCCCACAGGATGCGCCGCCAGCGCGGGTCGTTGAGCGCGGTTTTGCCGCTGGCACCACCACAGCAATGATCGGACAAGGTCGAGGCTCCTTCCTGCGTCGAACCGGTTTCCACAGAAAAGCCTGCTTGGTTCGGCGAGTCGAGACCCTATATGCACCCTGTAGCAACTACAGGGTCAAGTGATGAAAATCGGCGAACTGTCGCGGGCGACCGGGACCAATATCGAAACCATCCGCTATTATGAGCGCATCGGACTGTTGCCCGCGCCCGATCGGACCGCGGCGAACTACCGCAGCTATGGCGATCCGCACCGCGCGCGGCTGACCTTCGTGCGCCATTCGCGCGACCTGGGCTTCACGATCGAGGAAATCCGCTCGCTGCTCGACCTGTCGGATGATCCGACGCGCGATTGCAGCGAGGCCGATCGGATCGCGAGCCGCCATCTGGAACAGGTCGAGGAGAAGATCGCGCAGCTGACGCTGCTGCGCGAAGAACTGACGCGCATCGTCGGGCGCTGCCGCGGCGGGGTCGCCGCCGACTGCCGGGTCATCGAGGCGCTGGGCGATCATGGGAGCTGTGCGGGCGCGCACTGACGATCTTCCTCGTCGTCATTGCGAGCGCAGCGAAGCCATCCAGGGCGGTTTACGCCTACTCTGGATGGCTTCGCTGCGCTCGCAATGACGGGAATGAGGGCCAAAGGCGACCAAGCAGCCATATCGAAAAGGGGAAAGGTGGGACGATTCTGTTGCCCGGCTCGTCCCCAGCCGCTGGTATCCGATTCTGTTGCCCGGTTCGGTCCGAACCGCGTTCTATTTGTCTAACCTTAGGCCGTGAGGCTTATCGGTTAGGCAGCC